>Ga0256843_1000058_pt1 | contig 93607 bp, 115 predicted proteins | sample AlvinellametaG_FD_191572 | JGI IMG/M metagenome (GOLD analysis project Ga0256843, IMG submission 191572) | Pompeii worm associated microbial communities from hydrothermal vent at the East Pacific Rise, Pacific Ocean - Alvinella | ecosystem: Host-associated > Annelida > Integument > Unclassified... | reverse complement strand
AATATTTCTCTTTAAATTTGACTGAAATAACTCATTTTTTGAATCTAATATATAATCAGGATATTCAATTTTATTAACCTCAAAAAAGGAAAGAGTGTCCAAAATAAAATCATAATAAGGTTTTTCAGGAACGTTTTCTTTATTGTTCTCTAAAAGAGTAGAATATTTTTCAAGATATTTAAAATATTGTGAAAAATATTCAATAATAAATAATGTATTTTCCCTGTCTCTCAATGATATGTTCTTTAAAAAATTACAAGATATTAAAAAATCTTCTTCTAAAAAATTCTTTTCTAAAAAAAACTTGATAAATTTTGAAATATCATGTTTTTTTGTAATTATATTAAATATATTCTGTAATAAAAAACGAAATGGTTTATTATCACCATAATGACCTTCAACATAAGAGAAGATTATTTCAATAAAAGAAGAATCAAAATTATCAAAATTAAATTTTTCTTCAATGAATAAATCGAGTTCTTCTCTATTTGAAATATTTGAATATAAATATGAAAAGAAATTTGAATTTGGCTTTTTAAAGAAATATTTATTTTCTAATTGTAAAAAGAAATTTTTATATTTGTTAAAGATTTTTAATAAAACCTCTTCATTATTAGAAACATCTAGAGAATAGTCATTAAAAGAAATCCATTTATCATTTGAAGTTTCATTATGAATAATGTTAGTGTTTTCTGGTATATATTTTGAATATTTATTTATAAATTCCTTTTTATTATTATCATAATTGGAATATGAGTCGTTAATATAAATTGAAAAAGAATTACTTAAGAAATCCTTAAATATATTTTCATTAACATGATTTTGATAAGATTCTTTAATATTTTTCTTTAAAAATGGGAAAATTTCAAAATATTTATCATCAATATAATTAAAATCTCCATTGTTTATAATTTCAGAAGAAAAATTCTTTGTATGTTCAAGTTGTTCTATTATATGTGTTTTTAATTCTAAAGAAAGATCATTGTCTTCTATATAATTGAATATATTAATTATCAAATCTAAATCATTTACATTTTTAATCTCTTTAAAGTGAGAAAAAGTATGTGTTTCTGAAAAATGGTATTTTAAAAATTTTTTCTTGTCATTGATTTTATTAAATAAATTATAAAAAAGTTCAATTGAAATATCTACATAAAAATTAGTTTTAATAATATCCTTATAAAAATCAAGTATAAAGTTGTCATCTACCTTTTTTTTATTATTTAATATATACTCTTTATCTTCAAATGAGTATAAATTTTCAAAATAGTTATATTCATTATTTTCTCTTTTTGAAATATAATTTTTAAAAAGATATTTTTTTACTTTAAATCTTTCTTTAATGTCAATTCCAGAAGAATCTAAATTATCTCGTAAAAATGAAGCTAATGAAAAATCAATATCTTTAGAAGGAATAGAATATAAATGAGAAATTATAAATTCGATTAGCTCTTTCTTACTATTATCTGTTAAAAATCTTAATAGGTCTTTTTCTAAATCATATAAACAAAGTTCCTCAAAAGAAGTTGAATTTAAATCCAAAGAGAACATTTTATTTATATGTATTCCAAGAATGTCTGATTTTTCTGATATGTTTTTTAGAAAAGAAGAGTATTTTTTTAATTCATTATAAGAGAGTTTCTTTGAACTTAATACACTGATAAATTCATTAACAACATTTTTAAACTCACTATTTTCTAAGAAATACATATACAAATAATCAGTGTTATAAGTACGTTTATTACTTCTAGGTAAGTTTTCTAAATTCAATGTAAAAACAAATAATTTTTTAAAAAATGATTTGTTTAAATGTTCTGTTGGAAGATATTTTTTTAATAATTGGTCTAAATCAGTTTTCTTGTTATCATATTTTCTTAATAAGAAATTATTAAATTTTTCTTGTGAGTATGTTGCTACATGATTGAGGCATATTGAATAAAATTGTTTATATAATGGAAAAGAGCTAAGTCTTGGTTCTTCAAACTGTGCAAGTGAATATAAAAAGAAGTCTACTTCAAAAGAATCAAAATATGATAAAAGATTTGAAAAGTCATTGTCTTCAAATAAAAAATTTGTTATATCTTCATGTAAAAACCCTTCTACTTTCAAAGAAGATAAAACTAATTTTTCAAGTTCTTCTATCTTTTCTTTGTTTGTTTCTTTCTTTAAAATGCGATTAAAAAAGAGAAGAATGGCAAGTCTGTTTTGATACTCTTTGTCTTGAAGTGCTTCATTATATATAGTTGTATCAGAGATAAGTTCAAAACTTTTAAAAGTATTGGAATTTAGGTCTATATACATTTGAGTTTCAATAATAAGATTAAATAATCTTGCTCTATTTCTTCCAGACCTATTTTTAGATAGAACAGAATTAAGAAATGTAAGAAAAGAGTTTAAATATTTAGTATTTGAAATATTTTCTTTCTTTAAAATATTAAAAACAGAATAAAGAAGATTTATAAAATTTGTTTTAATAAAAAGTCTTGGGTTGATAAGGGAAAGTTTATCTAATGAAAGAAGAACTAGAAAAATTTCTTCATCGGTTTTATCAAGTTCAAATTGGTTAATATTTGCAATTGAATGGTTAAATATTTCTGATATTTTCTTTGAAAAATAATCAATGTCAATATCAAACTTAACAGATATGTCATCTTTTAAACTTAAAGTTCCAACATTAAGTTCTCCAATTTTTTTATATATATCTTTTGTGCTTTTTTCTAAACTCAAACTAAAAAATAAATCTTTGCTGTCATTAAGTAAATTTTTAATATCATTCATTAAAATATAACCTCTTATAAATATAAAACATTATAATATTAAAATAAAAAAGAAAAATAAACAATTGATTTTAATAAAAAGATTTTGTTATAATATTTAAAATAAAAAGGAAGAATAATGTTAAAGACAGAAAAATATACATTTTTTTATAAAGACCCTCTGGGACAATGGAATATGAAATTATTTAAGGATAATAAAGGAGTGGAATATAATTGTGCAGAACAGTATATGATGGCAAAAAAATCATTATTGTTCAATGATTTAGAAACATATAAGAAAATAATGGAAGAAAGAAGTCCAAGAGAACAACAAAAACTTGGAAGGAAAATTAAAAATTTTAATCAAAAAGTATGGGACGCTAACTGTCAATTGATCGTATATCAAGGAAATTTGTTTAAATTTGAACAAAATCATGAATTGTTAGGAATATTAATGAATACGGGAGATACAATATTAGTTGAAGCAAGTCCATATGATAAAATATGGGGTGTTGGATTATCAGAAAATGTATCTCTTATACAAGATGAAACAAATTGGAAAGGCAAAAACCTTTTAGGATATACTTTGACAAACCTAAGAGACAACTATTTTAAAAGGAAATAGAAATCCAAGAGATATATTTAAGGATTTCTATCTTTTTTGATATTATTTTCTTTTGAAAAATCTTCTAAAATAACTTGAAAGCCATGTTTGTAAAGTGTTTTTCATTAATGACAGGTATTGCTCTCATAGACATATTATAATTTCCTTTTTGTTTTATTATTGTTAGTGAAAATAGTGTCTTTTATAGATAAAAGAAAAATATCTTCATACTCTTTGATATTTTCTGGAAGGTTATCTTCTAAACTAAGATTTAAAAGAATAATTACTTCTTCTTTAAGTCTCTTATTTGTTTTTGGAGTAGATTTGTATGGAAAATAAATAGTTAAAAATGATTTTAATTTTTTATTGTTCGCAGGGTTATTAGGAATATTAGAGATTTTTTCTATTAAATCTTGAATTTTTAAATCTTGTATCATAACAAAATCCTTCTGTATAATAATATATTATTATAAGAAAAAAACCAAAATCAATATTTAATGATAAAATCTTCTTCTGAGAAATTGACAAAATATTCAGTTTTTCCAAATCTATAATAATTATTTTTAACATGAGTGATTTTATATTTTTTCTTTTGACAAAGAGCAATATAAAATTGAGAATATTCTTCTGGGAAAGAGAAAGATATATATTTTTTTGGTATATATTTTTCAATTTCATTAAAAATTTTTAAAGAATGGTTATTGTTCTGAAATTCAGGAAAAACAAAAACTGTTCTTATCTTTTTTTCTTTATTTGTTATTTTTAAAATTGAAATACCAACAAAAATTTCATTTTCAAAAACATACAAAAAAGAGGTGCTTTTGTTTAAAAATATCTTATCAAAGAACCAATCTTTAAAAGAAGGGTATAACAATGATATGTGTTTTTCTATTTTATTATAAATATCAAAATACATACCAATCGTTAAATCATTAGAAGAATAATGTTTAAAAGTCAATTGCTTCATAAGTATCTATTCTTTCTTTTCTGTTTTTTAAAAATATCAATTAAATATTTATCTATTTTGTCTTTTGCCTCTTCAAAAGGTAATTCCATCCAATTATTTAATCTATATGTTAAATCTACATCAAATGTTTTTTTATGTAATTTATGATAAAAATTATTACCAAATTTTGTCTTTTTTAAAATATTTTTATTATTTTTATCTTTTTCTAAAAAAGATAAATTCTTTAAAATATCTATAATTGTAACTCTAGAAGCTACTCCACCTATTCCTTTACAAAAAATTCTATTACTATTTTTATATTTTCCTGAACCTTTGTAATTTGACATCTTTGTTAACAACTCACTTTCAGAAAAAGTTTCTTCCATTTCTTTATATATATAGTTAATTGTCATAATGATATATTTAGTTAATGTTTTTTCATATTTAATATTTAAAGATTTTAATATTTCTTTAAAAAAAATATTTGAATTAATATTATAATTATATTCAAAATATCTTTTTATTTTCCCTTGTTCATAAAAAAATTTAAATTTATTCTTATTCTCTAATAATCTTTTTCCCTTATCTTCTAAAAATAAAACATTTTTTAATTGTTCACTTAATAAGTCTTGTTGATAATTAAATAAATTTAAATATATAATTTTTTTAAAATATTTTTGCCAATTTTCACCCAATGTTTCTTCCAATGTAATAATAGCTGAATATACACCAGTATGATCTGGGTCTGGTGATAATATAAGTTCATCAAAACTTGAAAAAAAATCTTTGGTTGTTTTTTTATAATTTTCAATATAATATTCATTTTTATATTTTAAATCTTTATTAAATATTATATTATTCGTTTTTGGATAATCTTTATATTGAATATTTTCAGGATATTTAAATGAATAAGTAGAAATCATCATTGTATTATATGTTTCATATTCGTTATTTTTTAAATATTCTTTCATTATTTTATTAGTTAATAATAACTTGTCATGTGCTGGTTTTTCTGTAAGAAGTAAAATTCTTTTTTTCATTTTTTAGCCTTTCTCTATTTTTTAATAAAGTATTTACACTTCTTCAAGTGGTGGCTTTGCCATCTAGGATAAAAGATAAATATCTTTTGATTACTTATATTTAGATAAATCCAGAATGATATCCAAAATCATCATTAATTAAGTAGATTTTCTAGTTCATATTATATATTTAAAAAAAGAAAAAATCAATGACTTAAACTTTAAAAATTTTAAAATTAGAGTTAATTAGAGTTAAATTCATCTGTCATAGAAATTGCATCTTTTATCAAAATAATCATTAAGTATAAAAAATAAAAGGAAATTATAGTAAGGAAAATTTCTGAAAAAGCATTAAAATCATACATTATAAAAATCAGGGACTTCAACAGGTATAACTTTAAACATGATATTATCCATATCAATATCTATAATATGATAAGCTTCTGCTTCACAAATATAAGCTAAATTATGTTCAGGGTAAACAGAAACAGATTTATCCATTATATCTTTATCAGATAATTCATTCAAAGGAACAGATAACTGTATAATTGTATTATTGTCTTCAATGCCAATTGCTTTTAAAACTTTGTTGTCTTTTTTTCTAATAACTTGTAGAGTTAGAACATTCATAGAACTTCCTTTTTATTTTATATATAAAAATTATATAACAAAAAAACTTATATATAGATTAAAAATCAATATAATATATAAAATAATGAAGGAAAAAGAAAAGAAAATGTCAAATATAACAATTAAAGATTTAAAATCTGAGAAACATTTAAATGAAAAATTAAAGAAAGAAATAAATATAAACAAAATAAACAGAGAAATATTTGAAAGAGCCTGTGTAATGGGTTATGAAGAAACTGTTGATATTTTTATAAAAAACAATTTAAAAATAAAACAAGAAGATCTATTATATGCTTGTTCGGGAGAAAATATGAAAATAATAAAAAAAATATCAGAAAAATTATATGATTTAAAGCAAGTAGGAAAAGAGGCATTGAAATTCGCAGTTTTATTAGAAAGAAAAGATATTATAGATTTTTTAATAAACAAGAAAATTGAAATAAATGGTTCAGGTGCAATAATAGAAGCAGTGAAAAATAAAAATAAAAAATTATTAGAGAAATTATTAAAAAATGAAAATAAAACAGAAGAACTAGAAAATGCTATTGCATATATATCTATTATAGAAAGAAAAGATAAAGAATATATAAAATATTTAGAAAATCAATTATATTTAAAAAAAAGAGAAAAAGAGTTTCTAATCATCAATTTTGATTAAGAAATCTTCTATTTTTTTATAAATATCTTCAAGAACTTTTGATATATCAGAGCCTCTTTCAGAAAAACCCTTATTAACAGCACTAAAAGATATATAAACTTCTTTATATTTATATTGAGAAGTTATATCAATCCTAAAATCTCCAAGTATTTCGTTTTTTAAATAAAGCAGGTGTTCTAATTCTTGCAAAGTCATTTTTATTTCCTTATTAATCTTATATTATGATTATAAAGAAAAAAATAATGATTGAAAAAAGTGAAAATTAATATTTGATAATCAAATTAATATTTTTGAATTTATCTTTATTATAAATAATTTTTCTTAAATAGAAATGTTCATTCATATTCCCAAAATGTATTATTTTTACTTCTTTAATATCATTCATTTTTAATTCATAAGGTATATTTTCTTGTTTTAAAATATTTAAAAAATCAATAATTGTCTCACTATTTTTTGCTTCTTTTAATGTTTCTTCATTGATTTTTGCATCAAACATAAAATAAATATTATTTTCTTTTAAAAAATCAATTCCTTTTTGTGTAATTATAAGATTTCCAGAGAGACCACTATAATAAAGATGTAAACTTATTTCTCTATTTCCTGTATATATTTGAGAAGGCTTCATTTTAATACCATTGTCATTTTCCAAATAAATAAGTTCTAATGGAACAAGCCAATCTTTAATCAATGTTTGAAAATTTGAAAAATCATTTTTTATCTCAGAGGTATGAAATATACTATTTTCTTCTTTTGCCTCTGCTAATATTTTTAATAAATATTTTGCTTCTTCTGGAAGTTTTTCAATATTACCAGATTTTGGAAGAAGATTGTCAAAGTTTGTGTACAAAATAAAATCTCTATAATCTTCTGAAATATAAATATGATTGTTTTCTCGATATAGGAAATTTTCTTTAATTAATTTTAAAACTTCATTTTGAAAAACTTGTTTTGCATCAAATTTGTTTGTAAAAATAACTTGTTTAGTTGGTTCATGGAAAGTAATTGGTGTTTTTGAAAAGTCAAAAAGATGATTTAAATAAAATTTTTGTAAATATTCAAAGATGCCAATTCTAACATTATTTAAATCTAAAAGTTTCATAATAATTACCTTGTTTTCTTTTATTTATTGTATAATTATACAATAAAAAGCTTTAAAGAATTATTAATAATAATAAAAAAAGGGATTAAATGAAAGAAATAAAAATAATAGAATTATTTGCAGGAGTTGGAGGATTTAGAATAGGGTTTGATAAAACAAATAAAGAAAATGAACAAATCAAATATAAAACTGTTTGGAGTAATCAATGGGAACCTTCCACTAAAAAACAACATGCATCTGAAATATATGTTGAAAGATTTGGGGTAGAGGGGCATTCAAATGAAGATATATCAACAGTAAAAACAGAAAATATTCCAGAATTTAATCTTCTTTGCGGTGGTTTTCCTTGCTTCCTTGAGGGTTCTACTGTTCTTACCAAAAAGGGATATAAAACAATAGAAGAAATAAAAGTTGGAGATTATGTTCTTACTCATACAAATAAATATAAAAAAGTATTAGCAACAATGGATCAAGAAGTCAATGGATATTTAAAGTTAAAATTTTATGGAACAGAAGAAATAAAATGTTCAATAAATCATCCGTTCTATTGTATTAAAAAAGAAAACAAAAAATATACAAAAAAAGCTTTAAAAACAGAAGCAAAAGATTTAATTGAAAATGTTCATTTTGTTGGTATAAATATAAATACAAAAAGAAAAAAAATAAAATATTCAATAAATGACTTAAACCTAACAGAAAAACAAAGGAAAAGTATAAAATATAAAAAATTAGATTTAGATAAAAATGAATTTTATTGGTTTGTTGGTAGATATATTGCTGATGGTTGGTTTTTAAGTTCAAAAACAAAAAAAGGTAAAAAAATTAACAAAGTTGTTTTATGTTGTGGTCATCATGAAATAGAGCAAGTTGAAAGAAAATTAAAAAAATTAAGTTTTTCATATACAAAAGTAAAAGAAGAAACAACATATAAACTAATTATAACCAGTGTTTTATTAGTTGAATTTTTAAAAAGATTTGGGGAATATGCAAGTGGAAAATATATAGATAAAAGTTTTCAAGATTTACCAATAAAGTATTTAAAGCATTTTGTAGAAGGATATAGAAGTGGAGATGGCTCAATAATAAAATCACAACAAAACCTTCATACAATAACAACCACAAGTAAAAACTTAGCATTATCATTCCAAAATATAATTCATAAAGTATATAAAATACCTGCAAGGATAAGTGTTTTCAAAGTTGAAGAGGAAAGTGAAATTTTAGGTAGAAAAGTAAATCAAAAAAATACATATACTATAAAATATAGACTAAAACAAACAAAATATAAAATATTGGTTAGAGATGGAAAGATGTGGTTCCCTATAAAGAAAAAAGAAGCTGTGTTAAAACAAACAAAGGTATATAATATAGAGGTTGAAAAAGATAATACATATACAGTAAACAACCTAATATGTTATAACTGTCAGGATTACAGTGTTGCAAAGCCTAAAAACAGGTCAAAAGGTCTTGAAGGTAAAAAAGGTGTTCTTTATTGGGATATATTAAGAATAGTAGAAGAAAAAAAGAATGATTATATATTTTTGGAAAATGTAGATAGATTACTTACTTCTCCATCAAAACAAAAAGGTAGAGATTTTGCAGTTATAATAAAGACATTAATAGATTTAAATTATTTAGTTGAATGGAGAGTTGTTAATGCAGCAGAGTATGGTATGCCTCAAAAAAGAAGAAGAACATATATATTTGCATACAAAAAAGGTTCAGAACTATACAACAAATTATATTTGAAAGAAAAAATATCAAATGAAAAATTTATAAAAGAAGAATCTTTGTTTTCAAAGGCATTTCCAATAAAAAAAGATTTAGGAGAAAAAATTGTTGAAGTAGACTTATCAAAAGAAGTATTTGAAATAAGTGATACATTCAATAAAAACAAAGAATATAATACACCATTTTTAAATGCTGGGTTTGCATTTAAAGATAAAGCATATTCTATAAAATCAACGCCTGATTATAATGGAAACTATTTAACGATAGGAGATATTTTAATAGATGAAAAAGAAGTTGAAGAAGAATTTTATATAAAAGAAGAAGATATAGAAAAATGGAGAGACCCTAAAACAGCAAAACAGATACCAAAAGTAAATAAAAAGACAGGAATAAGTTATATCTATAAACAAGGGGCAATGAGCTTTCCAGAACCATTAGACAAACCAAGTAGAACTATAATAACAAGTGAAGGTGGAAAATCTCCAAGTAGAACAACGCATGTTATTCAAGTAAATGGAAGATTTAGAAGATTACATCCTATTGAATTAGAAAGATTAAATATGTTTCCAGATAATCATACAGAAGGTGTGTCTAATGCAAAAAGGGCATTTTTAATGGGTAATGCACTTGTGATAGGAGTAGTAGAGAAGATTGCCAAAGAAATAGATAAGATATATAATAATTGAATTATATAGAGTTATAGTTAAGAATTTTTTAATAAAACATAATAATATTGCCCTTCTATGTTATTAGAAGGGCAATAAGTATTGAAAATCATAATCTTTTTGTTTTAAGAAATTTCTTAGAATTTTTATTTTTAAAAGTCTCAAGAAAGAAAAAAACTTCTTTATATGTATTTGTTAATACAAAATTTAAATGTTCTAAATCAGAAGTACATTTAAAACTGTCATTTAAAAGAGATTGTTCTTCAACAACTTCCAAAAGTTCATAATGTCTCTTTTTTGCATATTCAAAGTTCAGATTTCCCTTTTTAACTTCCAAAACTTCTAATCTTTGCTTTTCTTTTAATACAGGATTATAAGTTTTATCTGTATATAGATTTGATAAAGAAAATAAAAATTGTAATGATTTGGCAGAGAGTTTTTTCAAATCATTATCTTGCTTACTATTTAATTCTTCTTTTCTATAAAGCCTAGAAGCTTCTTTTAAAGCACCTTTAGACATACCTTCAAATCTAAACTTAAATTTTTCACTGTCAAAAAATTTTTCTTTAACAGAAAGAGTATGTTTAAAAAAATCAGATAAGAATAATGGTTCTAAATCAGAGAATAACATATCAAACATATTAAAATCATTTTTTAAAGTGGTATTAAAAAAAGTTTTTAATTCAAAAAAAGAAACATCAACATCATCATCAGATAATGTAAGGTTAAATTCTTCATTTAATTGCAACATAAGTTCAGCCCATTCTTCTTTGAGGACTTTGTTATGTGTTAATAGATTATATGGTTCTCTTAAAGAGAAATATTCTTCATTGTCCCAAACAAAAACACCTTTTAAATCAACATCACTGTTTTCTGTGTTAAGTTTATGAACTGTGCTACCAACTGTAGTTAAAAAAAGAAGATGTAAATTTCTTCCACCCATTGTAAAAGTTTTAACATTTTTCATAATATTACCTTAATATAAATTAAAAATTTATATTTCAAGTGTTAATCAAGCTTAGTATCAGAAGAACTGAATTTATAAAATGAAAAATTTCCAAATAAAATGAAAATCCACTTTTGCATATATGAGCAATCACCACCAAGTTTTTAATAAAGAACTTGGAAACTTTAAATATAAGAAGATTATATCAAAAAATAACTTAAAAAGAAATTAATCTTCTAAGGTATCAATGCAAAGACAATCAAAATTAAAAACACCTTCTTCATTTTCTGGTGTAAAATCATTTGGGATGTTAATGATAAAGTTTGAAGAAGGAACTTCAATGTCATTATCTAAAAAATAATCTAAAGAAATAATTCCAATAAGACCAGCATCAACAGGAAGACCATCAAAACTTTCAAGATTCTCTTTATAATTTAAAATATCCAAAGAACAAGAAGCTGAATAATCATATAAACCTTCTCCATAAGCAGTAGCTCCATAAAAGACATGATATTTCTCATTAAGTAAAATGAGTTCTTCTTGTTCTATATCATCTAAGAAGTCAGACCATAGTTCATCAGGAATAACATAACAAGGGTCTCCAACAACATATTTTCCTTTTGGAAAACTAGAAACAAATTCATTGAAATGAATATTACTTTTTGAAACAACAATTTCAATTTCACCACTTCCATAACAAGCAACTTCTTCTGAAATAATAGTGTCTATTTCATCTTGTGTATATTCATCAAAATTCCAAATAGTTTGAGATACAGTGTCTAAAAATAAATCTCTTGCTTTTTCAATTGTTTCAATATTTTGATGAACAACTTCTTTGATAGTTCCATCAAAATCATTTTCTTTCTTATTTTGTTAGTTAAATTATAGCATATTAAAGATTAAATATAGCTTTAACTCTTTGTTTCTCTAAGCTCTTTTAAATTAATTGTATTCTTTAAAGGAAGCAATTTTAAAAATTTATTAAAATCTTCGTCTTTTAAACAAAGTGCTTGTTTGTATAAATTGTTCAACTCAGAATAAAAAGAGAACAAAAGATAAAATGAACACAATAAAACAACAACAATAATACCTCTCTATTCTTCTGACATTAAATCAAAAAATTCATCAACTAAATCTTCATCTGATTCAACAAGAAAATCATATATATATTCAGATTTTTCAAATTTTGACATATTAGAAGTAAGTCTTGAAGAAATAATGTCAAGGACTTCATTTTTATATTCATCAAATGGTAAATATTTTTCACAAAGATAATTTAAACTGTCTTTGTCAAGGACTTCAACTATATTGGAAAAAGCTTTATTTATTTGATCACTTTTTTTATAAAATTCAACAGTTCTTAAAGCTGAAAGTTCAATGTTTTGTGTGTCTTGTTCAATATCTGAGTTGAGTTGTGAGGTTATAACTTCTTTTAGATTATCCATAATAATTTTCCTTTTCTTTTTTTGTTATATAAATTATAACAAAAGTAAGCTTAAAAAAGATTGAATGTGATATAATTTAAATAGAAAAAGAAAATGTTGTGAATACTAAGAAAAGTATTAATACGTTAGGATAATTTATCATATTTAGAAAGAATACATTTCTATAATTTAAGAAAGGCTAGAAAATATAAATTATAATATTTAATATAATTAAAAAAATATCAATAGATAATTTCTATCTATAACGCATGAAATGTGATAAAATTAAAATTGTCTTTGATTTCTATCTCTTTTTTTATATTTTTGAGCTTCTTCTTTTGTTTCAAAAATTTTCTTTTTATCAACAGTTCTTAAATTTCCATATTCAGTTCGGACTAAATAACCTTTGAGGTGGTTTATTTTAGTATATATTTCTTCACAAATAGTAATTTTGGTAATTTTTCCAAAAATATAACTATATTTATAATTGTCTTTATCAAATCTTGGATAAATAGTATTACTTCCAAAACTAATGCTTTCACTATCTCTCATAAAAATCCTTTTATTTTATTAAAAATATTCTACCAAAAATAAGCTTAAAAAAACTTAAAATTGTATTTATCGCTAAATTATAAAATTAAAGAGAAAAATTAAAATAAAAGCAATATAATAAAAAGACTAAAGGAAAAAAATTATCCTTTATATTTTAAAACAAAAAAAGGAATATATAAAAATGAGACAATATGAAACATATAAATGCAACGTATGTAATACAGAAGTAGAAGTTCAGGTAGTTGGGGAAGCACAAAAAGAGCTATCTTGTTGTGGGAAAGAGATGCAAATGATAACAGAAAATTTGACTGCTGTTAATTTAATGAAAGCTTTTGCCGGTGAAAGTCAGGCAAGAAATAAATATGAGTTTTTTGCAGAAATAGCAAAAGAGAATGGTTGGCATGTTATATCTGAACATTTCTTGGAAGCTGCAACAAATGAAAAATATCATGCAAAAAAAGAATTGGAAATGTATAACAAACTAATGTATGGGATGGATATGTTTGAAACATTTAAAAATCTTGATATGGCAATAGAGGGAGAAAATTATGAACATACAGAAATGTATCCAAATTTTGTTAAAATAGCAGAAGAAGAAGGGCATAAAGATATAGCAAGAATATTAAAAGCAATAGCAAAAGTAGAAGTAGAACATGAAAGAGAATATAAAATATTAAAAGAAACATTAGAAAAAGAAGGTTTTTTTGAAAGTTCGGAAGAAGAATTTTGGGTATGTGAGGTTTGTGGTCATGTCCATAGAGGAAAGAAAGCTCCAAAAGCTTGTCCGCTATGTAAAGCAGGTCAAGAATATTTTAAAAGAGAACACATCATATAAAATAGGATATGACCTTATTTTTTAAAAGGTCATACCTCTTTTGTATTAACCTGTATTAAAAGTGTAGAAGGTTTTTCAAATAGATTATCATTATACTTTTGAATTATTTTATTTTCAACGATATCATCAAATAAAATATTAATTTCATTTTCAATAGCAATTAATTGGAAGATTTGCTCTTTTTCATTGAAATTGAAAATATCTTGTATGCTGTCATCTGGTAGAACATTGATTTGATTTGATTTAGCAAGGGATTTTAAAGTATCTATATCAAAAATAAAAAAATCACTAAAAACAAGCTCTAATTGTTCTTCTAGGAAGTCTTGTATATGTTCTCTAAAGAATAATAAGTCTTTTTCACTAGAAACGGCGGCAGAAAAAAGAATAAGATTGATATTTTCATTATCTGCTTCTTGATTATTTAAGTCCATAGAGAAAGTATTAATCATATTTTTAATAAAAGATATATTATTTATCAAAAAATTACAAGAAGACCACTCATCAATAACAGTTTCTTCTAAATCAAGAAAAATATTTATTTTTTGCATTAAAATTCCTTTTGTGTATTAATTATGATATATTAACAAATAAAAGCTTAAACAAAGATAAAATATTAATGGTTTTTTATCTTTGTTTGTTCAGATTTTATAGTTTTAGAAATATTTTTAAGGTCATTGATAGAATATTTTTTAAATTCATTATCAAAATTAAAAATTTCAACACTTTGCATATTTTCATCTTTGAGTTTTTTAATAATAAAATCTAAAAATTGATAAGACATTTTGTATTTATAAAAAGAAAAACTCCCCTTGTCATATTTTTCATTTTTAAATTTAATTAAAACACCTTTTTTTGCTCTGCGCTTCAAGTCTTTTAAAAGTAATAAATCTTCTGCAAGTTCATAAAATAAAGTTTCAAGTTCATAAGGTGTGTCAAGCTCAGGTTCTCTATCAATATATGGTTTAACCTTATTAAATTCAGGAATAAGCTTTAAAAGAGGCTCTGCATTAGCAGAATTTAAAATTTCAATGTCACACTCTCCGCCCAATCCTAAATCTTCAAAAAAGATAGATTTTTTACCATTAACATAAAGATTTCCTCTCATATGGTATCCATCACTTGAAGGCATTTCTTTATAACCTTTTAACTCAACTGAAACATTATTCTTAGACAAAATATCTTTAATTTGTGAATTCATATAATCTACCTTTTATTTAATATATTTAAGAGAGTATATCAAAAGAAAGCTTAAAAGAAAATAAGAGATTATAATCATTTTATTTTATTAGATAAAGTTCTTTTTTTCTTAATTATTTTTTTAATATCAAATGGTAAGCAATAAAGAAGTTCTTTATCATTATCTTCTTTGCTTCCTTCAATAAAATGATACATCTTAAATCCAAAATAGATTTCAGAGCCAAGTATATAAGCTTCAACAAATTTTTTTTCTTCTCTAACATAGATAGAAACAATATCACCTTTTTTTAAATTAAAAAAATCTTTAGAATATTTAACAGAAAGTTCATCTTCTGAAAATTCAGAAGGAAACTTTCTTTTTAGTCTATTTAATAAAATACCTTTATCATTTTCAGATAGATTATATTTGTGTTTAAAATAATTGTTGTATTTTCTATATTTAATTAAATCAATATAATCAAGAGCATCATTGATATTTTTATGAAAGAAAAAATCGTCTATTTCAAGCTGTTCTCTCCCATTTCTAATTATTTTTATTTTTCCTTCTTCAGTTATACCTTTATACTTAACAAAAGTATATGTAGAAGTTTCTAAACCATTATCTATTATAAATGGGTAATCTTTGTCAATGACAAGAGTATCTCTATGTTTTTCAAACTCAACCATATTAAATCCCTATATTTTTTGTAGTAGTATTTTTAGAGATTTCAGATTTTATATTATATAAAACCTGTTCATCTTTTTCAGTCAGATAAAATTGATAAGGACTTTCTAAAACTTGGTTTTTAACCCTTTCTAATTTGCCTAAAATGTGTAGTTTGACAATTTCATAAACTTCATAAGGTTTGATATGTTCCTCTCTTAAGTCTTCTGGGAAATCCCAATACTCTTTTTGTTTTTCTTCTCCATCTTCTTCAATATAAGTCCACTCAATATCTTCCTCTTGAACAGAAAATTCAAAAATTCTCCAAAATAGTTGATTGTCATCCATTCTTTCATTAATCAATAATTGAAAATCTTCTTCATTTTCTTCTAAAAATTCATCAAAAATATCAAAAAAAGTAAAATCAAAATATTTTTTCTTAAAAATATGATGTGCAGCAAACTCTATCTTGTTTTCAATAATTTTTTTATTGAGATTTTTTTCAGAATTATATTCTGGATTTGATAACTTATTTTTAAGATTTTTTTCAATAAAATCACTTAATGAAGCTTTATTTCTTGCAGAAGGAAGCATTGATTCGTTTTCAAGTTCTTTAATAAGAGAAATACTATCCAAGCCTTCAATAAATATTTCTTCTTTTTTTATATACTTAGATAATATATCAATATTTTTTTTAAAAGAAGTTATCTCATCTTTTAAATTATCATTAACAAAATTATTTTCTTTTTGTGCCTCAATAAGGCTTTGTTTTATATCTTCTGCATTATCTATCAAAGATAATAAAAATCCATATATTTCAGAGTGATTTTCATCTTTTATTTTTTCTACTTTATTATTAAAACCTTTAATTCTATTAAAAATTTCTTTTGAAGTATTTTTTTTGAAAAACATAAATGTCCTTTTATATTTGTTTAATATAATTTAATTATAGAGGAAAAAAGAAGAAATGATTTAAAAGGAAATTTAGATTTAAATCCTAAGAAAAAGATTTCTTAAGGATTTTTTTGAAAGAGATAGTTTTTTTACAATTTTTTTTGAAATGTTTTTCATTTTCTTTATAAACATCAACATATTCTCCAAAAGAAAGTGGATTAAAACTTTTATTTTGTGAAATATACAAATCACTATTCTTAAAAAGGGAATTATAGTCTTCATAAGACAAAAATGCAATTCCTAAAGATTTGCCAGATTTAATTTGGTCTATTGTATCAGTATAATCAATGCTATCAACCCAAGTAGTATCTCCAACATAATCTAAAACACGCTTGAGATTTTTTTCAGTCAATCTACCTTTTTTGAAATCTTTTTTTGAAATCTTAATATAAAAATTAGATTTAGCAAAAACCTTTCTAATGACTTTTTCTTGAAATTTCAATGTAATTTTATTTAAAGGAACTTCAATTGTTTCCATTGAATAAGAAGAATTTCTTAAATCTCTTAGGGAGTTTCTTAAATTCTGGATAATATTAATTTTCCACTTAAGCTCTTCTCTGTTTCTATGGTCTTTTGCTGTATGCTGTTTTTTAACTTTTTTTACATCTGAAATAAATTCTTTTTGCATTTCTAATAAGATTTGTTCATAATGAGTTCTGTTATGTTTCATTTTTCTTTACCTTTGTTGTATTTTATTAATAAAAGAATACCATAAGAATACTTAAATTATCCTTATACTGAATATTAATATGCTTCTTTTAAAAGTATAAGTTCCATATTATCAAGTGTATAGCAATTAAACATATCTCTGAAATATATTTTTGTGTATTTTGGAAGCTCTTATAATCTATTTATAATTTTCAAAATTGTCATATTAAAAATCCTTATAAATTGTGTTAAATGTGTTATAATTTAACACAATATACCTTAAAAAAGTTAAAAGGGAATAAATGAATAATTTTAAAAAAATATATGAAAAAACACATAGTAGATTTACTAGGAAGAAAAAAATAATTCAATATATGGAAATTGACTATTGTAAAAAAGAGAAAATTTCAATTTTTTATACAAAAAACTTTATTGAAGAATTAATCATAAATTCAAAATTAAAAAAAGAAAAAGTGTTAAAAGAAATAGAAAATATGTTTGTAAATGTAAAAGCAATATCTGAGACAACAGATAAGCATAAAAAAATGGCAATGGAAATAGGAGGAACAGCATAAAAATGTATAATAAAAATAAAGCAATGATATTGTCAACAATAATGACAGCAGTTATAACTACATTGGTTATTGTTCTAATATCATTTATATCTGGTTCGGATAAAGTTGAATTAGAAAAGCCTAAAAAAGAAAAACAGGAAACTTTAAAAAAAGAAGTGAAGAAAATAAAAAAAAGAACTATAAAAAAACAAAGACAAAAATTAATAAAATTAAAAATAATAACAGAACCAAAAAATGCAAAAATAAGAATACTAAATATTAAACCAAAATATAAAGAGAATATAAAATTAAAACCTGGTAAATATAAAATAGAAATTTCAAAAAATGGATATATAACAAAAAAAGAATGGTTTGAAATAAATGAGAATAATAACAAATTAAAAATAAAATTAAAAAAAGAAAAAGAGATAGATATAAATGAACTCTTTAAATAAGATTGAGAAATTATTTTTATAATAAAATAAAAAAGGTTAATGATGAAAAATAAAATACTTGAAATATCAAAATTAGTTAAAAAATCAGAATTAATAATAAAAAATCAATTCAAGACAAGAAAAGAGATTGCTGAAATACTAAAAAAAGAAGGATTATCAGATTTAACAAAAGAAGAATTAAAGAAATTAATAGAAATGGGGGCAAGAATTTATGATTATAAAAGGTATGAAGATTTAATAGATGAAGAAATGTATTTAATGTCATTAAAAAATTCAATATACAATCTTCAATATATAAGTAGAGAAAATCAAACAGAAAAAATACAAAATTACATATTAGAAACAAAAGATTTTTCAATAATAAAAGAACTAGCATTTGAAAATTTATCAGTAAAACAATTATTATTCCTCAAAAGCTTTATAAATATTGAAAAATTAATGAAAACAATTAATGAAAAATTGATAATAGCATATGGAGAACAATTAACAAAGAATATATATCAAAAAATAAAAAAAATATATTTGAAAATAATATCAGAAGACAAAGCGAACATAAAATATATATCACACATATATTCAAGGGATAAAGATATAATAGAATCAATAGAAAAAGAGAATTACAAAACATTAAAAGAAATACCAAAAACATTCCAAACAAATAGAATAATAGAACAAATAATCAATGAGAATAATATACTAGAAGAAGCAAAATGGATGGATGAAAATATATGCACAAAAGAGCATTTTGAAATGATATTATTAAAAATGGAAGAAAGTATAGGTGAAAAATATTATATTGCCAAAGTATTAGAGAGGAACAAAGAATATTTTAAAGGATTCCCAACAAGGTTTTTAAAAAAAGTAATAAAAAACAATTATGGAATAGTGAACAAAAAATTATTAAAAGAAATGATATTATCAAGAAAAACAGCAAAAGAAGTAAGAGAATTAATAGATGATAAAAAGATATGTGAAGGTATATTAACAGATCTTATTGAATTAGAAGGTATTAATAGTTATATAAGTATGACTAGAATTAGAAACAATAATGAAAAAGATATCAAGATTGTTGAAATAATTCAAGAGGTAATGAAAAAAAACATTGATAAAAAGATTTTTGATAATGTTATAGAAGGTATTATTTCAAGTAATAAAGTTGAGGTTTCAAAAGAATTAAAAGGTTTTATAAAAGAAGAATTACTAAAAATAGATTATAAAGATGAAAAATATATGAGGGGAAAATTTATAAAAGAGTATGGTGCAGATTTTTTAAAGATTCCAAAAGAAGAACAAACAAAATCATTATTAAAATATTGTATGAATGAAACATTACATAAACTAACATATGAAATAATAGTAGAAAATTGGGATAAAATAAATATGGATTTAATAGATGAAGAAATCTTATCATATATGCTAAAAAATTCTTATATAAATGACAAACAAAAAGATTTTTATTTTGAACTGTACTCAAAGAAAAAAGAATTATTTAAAAGTGAAAATATAAATATAAAATTAAGTAAAATACCAAGATTATATAAATTGATAGATACAAAATTTTTAAATAATGATAGAGTAATATATAATATGCTTTTATCAAATCAAAATGATATTAATAAAGTAGCTGATTTTTTAGAAAATTTAAAAGAAGCTAAAAAAAGTAATAGAAAAAATGTTCAAAAAAAATAGATAATGAACATTTTTTGTTTTTATAATAATTCAGAAAAATAATTGATTAAAGCAATATCATTTTCTAATTCATTAATAATTCCAGATAATTCTTTTTTTGAAAGAAATTTTAATTCTTTATAAACAGGTTTTTTATCAAAATCTAATATCTGATAAGCAAAAGAATTATCTTTTAAGTCATCTTCTGAGATATGGAAAAGACATATAGAAGAACCATAACCTTGAGAATCCATATTATATTGAAACTGTTTTAAATTTGGAGTGAAAATAGAATTTTCAAGCCAAATATATCCTTCATCTGAAAAAATAGAAATGCCTGTATAGAAAAATTCTATATTATCAGAAACATAACAAATGACCTTATAATTATCTGGTATATCTTTTAATGATTTATTTATTTCATTTTTTAAATCCATGAACAAAGACCTCTTTATTTTTTTAAAAAAATATAATTATCAGTATCAAACAAATCTTGAATATGTTTTTTTGAACTTCTTCTGCTATACATATAATATAAATTATTAGAAGGGTTGAAATTCAAAAAAACTTTTTTAACAGAAAATTCAAAATCATGATTAACAGAAGGAAATAAAAGTACAACTTCTTCCTCATTATTTAATAATTCTTGAATATCTTCAAGAGATTGTACTTGTTGATACTCTTTTTTGAGAGATTCAATGCCATTTTTAAGAGATTCTTTTTTAAGTAAATCTTCTCTTTCCTCAATAAAAGAAGAGAGCTTTATAAGAAGAGGAAAAGACTCAACACCAATATAAAAAATATTTTCAGAATTCTCTTTGATAAATTTTAAAACTTCAAAGGATTTAATTGTGATTTCAAGTTGAATAGAAGAATTGACTCCTTCTTTAAAAGAGGAATTACTTCCATGGTCAAATGAAAATTTATCTTTAAAAATAGAACATTTGATAAAATTAATCCAATGATAATCAGAATGTTTGATATCAATAGAAATGTTGTTAAATGCGTGAGAGAAATCAATATTGAATTCAAAATCAGGATATTTTTCAATAAGTAAATTATTTATATTTGATTTAATGCTAATTAACTTTTTTCTTAGATTATCTATTTCTGTATTTATATCATTCATTTTAATTAACCTTTTTTAATTTATATTTATATAAAAAAGTATATCAAAAAATAAATTAAATATAGTTTAAAAATACAAATTGAAGGTTTATTGTTCTTGGTATGTAGGTTTAAAATATTTAACCAAATCAGAAAAATTAGAAAAATATCAAATATTTTAATAAGTTCATCTTTTGAATATGCAATTACATCTGTTTCTTTCAAATCTACTGAAAAATCAATGTAATCATAAGAAGAAGATTCTTCTTCCGGTAGATAAAAAATTTCAAAAATTTCTCCATGACCTTTTATATTTTCTTCATTGAAACTCAATTAAATAATTATTTAACTTTGTTTCAGAAATCCAAAAAGGAAGATATTTAAAATTATAATATAGGTCGTCTATCCATTGAGAAATCCTTAAAAAAATATATGCTATAATTATATTATATTAAAATAAAAGAGAAAAAATGATAAAATTTAAAAAAATATATACAGAAACATATAAAATGAGTGGTTCATCTTGTTTGTGGGCTAGTATAAATCTAGAATTATATGAAAAGGCAGTTAATGTAATGATTTCAAGTGATTATGGTAATTTTTCATATTTTTGGGGTTCAACAGGTAAAAATCCAAAAAAATTTTTAACAAAAATATCAAAAGATTATACAATGAAAAAATTTCTTGGTGAAAATATGTATGAAATTGATTTAGAAGCATGTAGAAAATCTATAAAAGAAATCATAATAGAAGAAAGAAAGATGTTAAATATATCTAAAGACGAAGCATTCGAAGCTTGGATAGAACTTGATAATATAATGAATAATTATTCAATGAACGAAAATCAATATTTCACAGAAATAACAAGGACAGATATTTTTGATAAAATATTTTATGATTGGGAAGCAATTCCAACCCACAGAAAGAACAAATCAATAGTTGATTTATTTTGGAATGATTTGTGGATTCCATTTACAGAAGAATTAAAAAAAGAATTAAGACATCAATGATTTTTTCTTATGCTTTATCTTTCTTGTATAAGCATTCTTATTAGAAGTGTCTTTTTTTGTGTTTAAATTGATTTCTCCTTTAATGGAAAGCAAAATATTCATATCTCTTTGTTTAACTATTTTTTGTTTTGTTGTCTTTGTTTTAGAAAGAACTTTTGCCTGGTTCATCTTTTTTGATTTTAAAGAAAGCTTTGCTTTTTTGCTTAATTTTGACATATCCAATTCCTTATTTTGTTTTTATTATATAAAATAATACAAAAAAATACTTTAGAGGAATATTATATTAAGATATATAAGTATCAATATTTTTAAAAAAACAAAATATTAGTTTTTAAATTATAATATCTAAAAAATAAAAGGTATGTTTTATGTATAAAACAAATATAGAAAAAATAATGAATTTCTTAAAAATGAATGCTGAGAATATGACTTATAATTTCAAATATGAAAATAGTGAAAGTGTTTTAAATATTAAAATGTATGATTATGAACTAAAAGAAAAAATAATTAAATATAAATTAACAAATGATAGAAAAAAAATAATTTTAAAAAAAGGGTTATTCTCTTTGACAGAAAGTTATAAAATAGTACAACAAAATAATGTATTTAATTCAGAAAAAATAAATAAAACAACAGAAGAGACTTTAATAATAGAGAACGAAGAAGAGGGGATGGTAAATAATTTTAATATTATATTAAAAAATAATATATTTCAAATACCTATATTTTCAGTAGTTCTAGATAATAAAATTTTAACTAAAATAGAGAAAGCAGAAGAATTAAAAACAATAATAGAAAAATTCAATAAAATATTTTTAGATGCAACAGATCAAAAAACATTTATAGAGGTAAGAGAAGATAAGAACATATTGTCAATAAATTAAATATATAAGAAAGTATATAAATTGAGTATTTTAAATAATCCTGAAACATATGGAATATTGGCAGCATTTTTTGCTGTATTAATATATATTCCACAATTGATGCAAATTTTTAAAACAAGAAAAACAAGAGATTTAAACATACTATTTCTGATTTTTATCATAATATGCAATATCTTTTGGATGATAAATGGATATATGTCAGGTTCAATATCAAGGTTTTTAAGTGGTTTGATTATATCATTAATGACATTACCAATGTTCTGGATAAAAATAAATAATATTAAAAATAATAAAGATAATTAAAAATTTAACAATCAGCACCAAAATACATGTTAATTCCTTTGTTTTTTTATTGTGTAAAATTGTTTGAATTTAATTATTAATCTAATAAATATTATTAGTCCTTTATATAAAGAAATATATTATAAAAACAAATAAAAAAAATCAATATCAATTGTAGAATTTTCTATGTTTAAAATACAATGTTTTGAATAATCTAAAGTATAGACCTCATCTTTATCCCAAGTGAAAAATTCTAGTTCATTTTCAATTCTTTCCAATGTATAATCTTTAAATTCTTCATCTAAAATTTCAACTTTAACAATACCTGATATATCAGAAACCTTGCCTGTATTTGTATCTAAAATGGCATTTCTTTCAACAGTAATTTCCATAAAATAAGAAATTACAACAACTTTAATTTTCATAATATAAACCATTTTATTTAAAATATTTAAAAGATTATATCAAAATAGAGCTTAAAATAAAATAAATATAAAGTTAAATAATATAAAAATAAAAATTGTAAAGAGTGGTGGTGTCCTGTAATGGGCTTGAACCATTGACCACCTCATTAAAAGTGAGGTGCTCTACCAACTGAGCTAACAGGACAGGTGGTGCAGAAGCATAGAGTGTTCCCTATTTTATTTGCTACTTAAAGCTCTTACAACCAATTATTTTAGGTGGCTTCTGCATAAATTTAGAAAATGTGGTGGTTCGAGTAGGACTTGAACCTACGACCACCCCGTTATGAGCGGGGGACTCTAACCAACTGAGTTACCGAACCATAAAACATAGGAATTATGTTTTTGTGAGAGAATTATAACATAAAAATATTAAAATAAACTTAAAATATAAAAAAATTTATTAAAAAATTATATAACTTATTTGATAATATATAAAAATTTATATAATAAATAAAAGTTAAATTTCAACAATCCAAAGATCAATTAATTGTATATTATTAAAGAATATATTGAAACAAAAAATAAAATAAATATTGAAATATATATATAAAAAGAAAATGGAATATTTCTTTCAATAGAGAAAGTAAAAGTAAATATAGATAAATTTTCAAAAACAATAAAAATAAATTATGAAAACAAAATACTAAATACAAAAATAAAAACAATTCCAAGAGGAAAAAATAACTTAGATAAAAAAATAATAAAAGAACAAAGTATATTAGAGAAAAAAGACAAAATTGCAATTATTTGGGATGGAAGCAGTATCAAAAGAAGAAAAAATACTTTTGGAAAGCAATATATTAAGTAATGATTATATATGGAAAGAATTTGTAGGAGTATATATTAAATAAAATATAGAAAATGAAAATATTTTAAGATTCATTTCTAAAATGAATAGTATTCAGATGCAAGAATTAAAAAAATATATAAAAATTAAAAAAGAAAAAATAGAAGAAGAAAATAGAAAAAAGATAATAAAAAGAATATTTAGGAAAACTTAATTTCCATAAAGTTTCTTTCTTATTTTTAAAACCTTTTGAGCATATTTTTTACCAACAGAGGAATTTTTCTTTCCGGTATTATACATGCTAAGAGCACAAACAACATCATTTTTGCAAACTCTTACATTATATTTATAAATTCTAGCAGCCATATCAATATTTTTTTCAAAGTCAAGCATATCTTCATTGTCTAAATTATTTTTCTTTAAATGTATTTTGTTTATTTGACATAATCCTATATCATAATTTAAATTAAGAGGATCTAAAACAGTGTCCATATAAAGATTTGCACTAAAAGCATTATCAAAATAATGACCCCCCTTTTGAATGTTAAAAATAGATTTATTTACATTAACAACAAAAGGTTTTAAACTACTCTCCTTCATACAAATTGCATGGAGAGTTTTATAATTGACGTTATATTTGTGACCCTTTTCAATTAAAACCTGTTTTAAAGGAACTTTTGTAGAACAACCTTGTATAAATAAAAAAGCTAATAATGATATAAATAAAAATATATATGTTTTCATATATAAATTATAAGAAAAAAAAAATAAAATCTATTATTTGAAAAATAAAATAAAATCCATAATTGCGATATTAATGTTATATTCAAATATAACACTAATATTCTTATTATTTATAAGTTTTTCTATATCCTTTAAAAGATTATTTGAAAAAATAAAATCATCTGTAATTCTTTTATTAAAAAAAGCATTGGAATCAAGTTCTGCCAATGGTGAATGGGTATCAAAATCACCTTTATTGGCATGAATATGTGAATGAATAGGAATACCAAATTTAATTAAATATAAAATATCAGAATACCAAGTGTCAAAAGAATCAGAACTCCAAACCTTTGCATGACCTATATCAAAGCAAAACCCTACATTGATATTATTTTCTTTTAAAAAAAGAATTAAATCTTTATAAAACAAAGAAGAATTAAATGTATTTTCTATATAGAAGACCTTTTGTGTTGCTTCTGGATATTTTTCATAAAAAGTAGAAAAGAACTCAAAAATTTTATTAAAATAAAATATTTTTTGTTTATCATTGACAACAAAAAATGGATTTTCATTTTCAACATGAAAAACAAGGTTATTACAATTTACAAGATCACTATTTTTGAATTCCTCAATCAGATTTTCAATAATAACGTCTTTGGAACTTTTGATTTTAAAATACCTAGAAATATCAACCTTGTTATAATTAACATGATAAAAATTATTAGTATATGATTTTAGATTAAGGAAATCTATTGTTTTTTTTGGAAAATCTTCAAATTGTGAAAATTCAATAATATATCTTTCAGATAGCAAATGTTTTAAATTATGTAAAACATCTTCTGAAAGATTATCCTGATAAATTTTAAAACCTATTTTGTTATTAAACTTGCACATGTCTAATATGAACCAATTCAGTTATATTCAAAAAATGTTTCTTTTCACAAATTCCAACAAAAGTATGAGTTCCATCAAGACCTTTATAGTTTACCCATTTTTCATTGGAATCTGTTATGATATAATCAATTTTTGGGTGTTTTTTAAAATAAAATATATTTTTTTCTTTAATTTCAGATTCAATCATTCTTTCTCCTATTTTAAACAAATTATAAAAAATAAAAAAATAAAATAGTTTTATTAAAGAAAAAATGATATAATTTAAAATAAAAAACATTAAAAAGGAAAAATATGAAAATATTACAAAAAACAAAGAAAACAGTAGAAGTAAAGTTTATAAATAAAAAGAAAGCAAAAAAATTAAAAGATAAAGTGGCTAAAAATAATGGTTTCAAAGGGAATAATGGGGAGATTATAATTTCAAAAAAAGTTATATATGTAGGAATTCATGGAATTAAAACAAGAAATGATTGGAGAGAATTAGGCTTCAAACTATCAAAAGCATTATCAGGTAAAATAAAAGAGATAACAATAGAAGTTCCAGAAAATTCACAAGATTTTATTGAAGGATTGTATCTTGGTGTATATAAAACAAAAGATTTTAAATCAAATAATATTTCAAAAAATATTTTAAAAAGAGTGTATTTAAAATCAAAGAAAAATATAAAACAAAAAATTAAACAAGCAAAAATAAAAACAGAAGCACAAAAATTAACAAGATATTTAGTGAATACACCACCAAATATATTATATTCAGAAACAATTTTAAAAGAAGTAAAAGAAATATTTAGAAATCATAAAAATATAAAAATCACAGAATATAATGAAAAAAAACTAGAAAATTTTGGGATGGAAGGTCACTTAGCTGTAAATAGAGCATCTAAACATCAAGCAATGACAATAAAAATAGAATATACTCCAAAAAATAAAAACAAAGATGAAAAAGCTATTATATTGGTTGGAAAGGGCTTGACATTTGATAGTGGTGGATTAAATGTTAAACCTGGTATGCATATGGAAACCATGAAAGCTGATAAGGCAGGAGCAATGACTGTTATAGGAATTATGAAAGGTATATCTAAATTAAATATAAATAAAAAAGTTGTTGCTTATTTAGGGATTGCTGAAAATATGATTTCTGAGGATTCATATAGACCAGATGATATATTGACAATGAAAAATGGGAAAACAGTTCATGTTAAAAATACTGATGCAGAAGGGAGAATTGTATTGTTTGACAACTTATGTCTTGCAGAAGAAGAAAATAAAAAAATAGATAAAATATTTACTTTTGCAACATTAACAGGTGCAGCAATATTTCAATTTGGGGATGAGGCTACTGCAATGGTTGGCTTTAATGATAAAATCAAAAAAGAAATAAAAAAAATAGGTGAAGAAGAAGGTGAGATATTTATGAATGCAGAATTTCACAAATATATGTTAAAAGGAGTGGAAGATGACTTCGCAGATTTATCAAATACAGGAACTCAAAATATGGGTTGTCAAAAAGCAGGGATATTTCTATCAAATGCTTTAACAGAAAAAACAAAAAAGAAATATTTACATTTAGACATAGCTGGACCAGCATTTGTAAAAGCACCTTTTGGTGTTAATGAAAAAGGTGGAACAGGTGAAACAGTCAGAACATTCATTGAATATTTAAAACAAAATGAGAAATAAAAGAATTTTAATAAGATTGTTAAGAATGATCAACAATATAGCAAACTGTGTAGAAATGTTTGCTATATATCTAATAATTTCCATATTATTTATAGAAAATATTTTAAAACAATATGGGATATCTATACAACTAACACTCTGCTAACACTTTTCCTATATGATGTTAATTTTGAAAGCAAATCAACACAAAGGAAATAAAATGAAAAAATCATTAATGTTATCATTTTTGTCATTAATAACAATATCAACTTTAAATGCTGGTACAGATATAGATGAAAAGATAAATAATATAAAAAATGCTCCACAAGAAGAAAGGGCAAACTTGATGAATGAATTTAAAAAAGAATTGATCAAAATGAGTAGAGAAGAAAGAATAAATGCCATTGCGATTATGAAAGAAAAAATTGGGAATGATATAGGAAGAAATAATAAAGAGCAAAATATTGAAATGAATATGAAACATAATAGAGAAGTGAGAATTCAAGAAAATGAAAAAATGAATCAAATGCAAAATAGAATGATGAAAATGAATAAAATACAAAATTCAAATCAAATGGTGAAACAACAAAAAAATGGATATTAAAATGCAAAAAGTATAATTATAGTATATAACTATGATTTTACTTAATATATTGGAATGTAGTTTAAAAATCGTATAATACAAACAAAAAAAGAATAAAAGGAAAAAATAGATTAATCATAAAAGATTGTTAGAAATACTTCTTTTTCTCCTATACTTACAATTTCTTGTATTCTTTTATGTAATTCTAACAACAGAGGTTTTTCTTTAATAAAAAAATCATTGTCAAATAATGCTTCAAAAAGTAATAAAGCAGAAGAAGAGACTGAAATAGGAGGAAACTCTTCATTCGTATTATCAAATTGTATATATTCTTTAAAATTGTCATGAAAATCATATAATTTTAACAGAAGATTATATAAGGAAGAAGAAGAAATGCTATAATAATATTCAGGAAAGGTTCTTTTGATATGAAGTTCTCTTTGTAAAGCTATTTCTATTGCTCTAAACAAAATAATATCTTCTCTTTCTTTTTTTAAGAAAATATCAAGTAAATGTTTGATGTTCATAATAACTGAGAGTTCCTCTGCTTGTTCTTCCTCATAACTTGAAACAAGTATTTTTTTTTCAGAGAGCAATTTTTTTATAACAGATAAATAAAGAGTGTTCATAAAAATCCTTTTAATATATAGTGAATACCACTCCTAAATTATATGATAGAGAAGAGGTATTCTTTCTTGCTAAACATAATAAAAATATACAGAAATATTTCTTAAATTAAGATTTAGAATTAATGATTTTATCATAAACAACATAATTTGGTGTATATCGTGGAAATGATTTAATATCACTCTCTGAAGTTTTATATAAATAATCATCTCCTTTGTGTTTTATTAAACACTCAACTGCAAGACCAACTCCAGCACTTCTACTTTGTCCTGCCGAACAATGAATTAAAAATCTCTTATCAGAGTTTTTATCAATAAAATATCTTAAATTATCAGCAATTTCTTGTGGGATAGGAATATAATTATCTCCTATTTGTTCTTCGACATCCCAAAATTTTACTTGTATAAAATCATCAAAATTAGAAATAAAATTTTCTGAATGATATTCTTCATCAGGATAGTGTATTGAAATTAAAACTACACCATTTGTTTGAAATTTTTTGTTTTTATGAAGCTCAATAAATTCTTCTCTACCTAAAATTCCTTCAAATAAGTCATTTTTTAAATAATCTTTAATAACCATAACGCTCTCCTAATAACCCCTGAAAGACAAAACTAACAGCAAGAAAAGATAAATCAGAAAATTCTTTAAATTTTTGAAGCTCTTCTTCATCCATAAAACCAGCAATCTCTTTACATTTTTTTAAAGAAAAATTTAAACTTTCTTGTTGTGTCAAAGTTTGGTCTAACTCTTTTATATATAATGTTTTTTGTCCCTTAATAAAACATTTTCCATCAAGCATAATAAATCCTTTTTTTTATAATGAGTGTTTTTTTAAAAGATATTCTTCTTTATTATCTTTCCAAAATTCATTTGTAATATAGAAAGACAAAGGAATATACTCTTGATTATGCTTTCCTGCAACAAGATAAATACCATCCCCCTTGTCAACAAGAGTCCATATTTTTTGTGGAGTATTCCTATTTAATCTATCAATTGTTAATAGGTCATCTCCATAAACTTCAAAACGACCAGAACCTTCTTCATACTCAACACTTTCAAAATCATTATCATAAGTATATTTTGACAAAAATTCTTTGTATTCTTCCGTGTTAAAAGTCATATTTGAAGTCCTTTTTTTTAATTTTCAAAGCAATACTCTTCATTTTCAGAAGAAGCTTCCTCTTTTGTGATAATATAATAAATAGTATCAGAAGAACTATGAAAGCCAGAAACTAAATAAATTCCATCTTCATTATCAATCATAGACCAGACTCTTTTAGGAGTTTTAGAATATACACCTTTTACTGTATCTAGGTCTTCGCCATAAGTTTCAAATTGACCAACTTGTGTATCATTATCAAATTCAACACTCTCAATAGCATCTTCGTAAGTGTATTTTGTTTCAAACTCAGAAATGATTTTTTCATTTAATTCCATAATATAAATCCTTTTCTGTTTTTGTTATTTAAATTATACCAAAAATAAACTTAAAAAGAAATAAAAATCAATGTTAATTACTAAATATATATATATTAAGTATAATAATAATAAGTGAAGAACCTATCCTAAACAATTAAAATTATAGAAGAGGTATTATTGCTAAACATAATAAAAAAGGAATATATAAATGAAAAAAAAGTTAAATCAAAATGAACTAAAAAAAATAATTTTAGATTTAGAAGGGGAATTAGAAGAAATGTATAAGCCAGAACCTTCATATGCAATAATAATAACAGAAAAAAATAGAGAAGAAATAACAAATAAATTTAAAATAAAAAAGAATAAAGAAACTGGATATGATGAAGTTGTAGTAGGTTCACTAGATGAAGTTGAATATAATGAAGAATATCAAGATAAAGATGGATTATATAAAGTTGGTGTAGGAATTATGATTTCAGTTTCAGATGAAGGAAAACCTGATTTTTATCCAAATCCACATATTTTAAATAAAAATAAATTCAAAGAAATAAAGAAAAAACTAGAACCCTCAAAAGAACTGACAAAAATAATTATGGATTTAAATATAGGAAAAGAATTTAAAAGTGCAAAAACATTTTCAAAAATAAATAGTGTAAAAATGTTAAGGGTATCAGACATAAAAGAATATTTGGAAAATAATGGAGAAAAAATAGATGAATTAATAATAGAAGCAACATGGGGAATACAAAATAATGTTAAAGATACAGATTGGATAGTTGCAACAATAGGAGATTCTTATAAAGTAGAATCTGAAAAAAATGGATATCCAGAAAAATATAGAGAGGTTAAGGAATTAAAAAGAAAAATAATTCCATTAGATATAAAAAAAGAAAAAAATAAAAAGAATATTAAGGAGAATTAATCCTTAATATAAATTCCATTAATGGCTCTATATATAATCTCTGAAAGGATTATATCTTTAAATGTATCAGATAAATGATGTTGGGTATATAAAATAGCTCTTAAATGGTCGTTTGATAAATTTGAAATAGACTTTCTTTTTAAATCTTCATCACCATTTTTTCCATAAGTTCCCCATAAAATATAATCTCTAATATCTCCAACAATATAATTGATATCCTCGAAACTATCACCTTCTTTAATATATAATGAAGTTTCATCACCATTAGCAGAAGATCTAAAATAATCAGAACCTCCATCAACAAAATAAGTTTGATTGTTGGTTGCATCAATGTGTGTCTTATAATCATGCCTATGTTCTGAGACTAAAATAGTTCCATCCGGTGTTTTAATTGCATTTAAATAAATTTTTCTCATAAAATTCTCCAAAAATTAATAAGGTAGAAAAATCAGTCTCCTGATTCCCCACTTTCTTGTACTTCCATATTTTCATCAACTGCACCAAATCCACTATCTGAATTTGTACCTCTGATGCCATGAATAATAGCTCTAAGTTCAGCCCAAGTTCCACCAATAAATAAAATTAAAAAAACACCAAATTTAGATAAAGTAGAAACCATTCCCCACTCAATAACCCCAAAATATTTTAAAAATATAATAGGGGTTGCAATAATTAATGAAAGCCCAACCATTCCACCACTGTTAATTGTTCCAGAAGATAAAGAAATCATATAAAACCCAATACTAATAATAATAATGCCACTTAATGGGTATATAATATCAGAAGGAGTTGATACTGATAAAAGCATTAAACCAATAATTGTTAAAAACAATGTAACTAAAATTGCTATTTTTTTAAAAGTATTGACAACTCCCTTATTATAATATGTTTTAGCAATAAAATATGTAACTGCTGTTAAAAAAACAACTGCAAAATTCTCAACCATTTGTAATGATTCAAGAGTTAATGTTCTATTAAACCAAAACTCAAATAAATAAACAGAAATGAGGGCAAGAACAAAATTAACACCAATCATAATATGATGTTTATTGGAAATTGCTTGAGATTGAGTATCTTCTAATGTAGCTGTGTCTGTTTTTACAGGATTTTTTACTTTCTCTTGTGTTTGTTGTTTGATATCTTCAATACCTTCTTGAATATATGACATATAAAACCTTTATTTTAAATTATTTTTAAAATTATACTTAAAAATAACTTAAAGGAAAATTAAAAAATAAAATTTATAATAAAAAAATAAACAAAAAGGGAAATTAAAATGAAAATAATATATTTAGATACAGAAACAACAGGTTTACCATTTGATAGGAAAACAAAAGAAGAAACAAACGACAGAATAATACAATTAGGTTTTTTATTAGCTGATAAAAATGGGATAGAGGTTTATGAAGATTTGTCAAATCCAAAAGTGGAAATAAATTTTCATGCAATGGCAACTCATCATATAACACCAGAGATGATAGAAGATAAACCTGAATTAAAAGAAACAAAAGCATATAAAAAATTAGAAGAAGAAAATAAAGAGAAAAATATACTAATAATACAGAATTCAAAATTTGACCTTGAAATGTTAAGAAGAGAAGGTTTTGAATTAAATTATACATTGATAGATACATTAATAGTTGCAAGACATTTATTACCGGAAGAAGAATCTCATTCTTTACAATATTTAAGATACAAATTAGGATTATATAAAACAGAAACAGAAGCGGCAAAAAAATTAAACATAGAGTTGAAAGCTCATGATGCAATAGGTGATGTTCTATTTATGAAAATGTTATTTGAAAAACTAATAGAAATAGCAAAAGAAAAATATAAATTAAAAACAAAAAAAGAATTATTGAATAAATTAGTAGAACTTACAAAAACGCCTGTTAAAATAAAAACAATGAAATTTGGGAAATATGAAGGAGAGAACCTAGGAAATATTATTAAGAAAGATAAAGGTTATATTTCTTGGTTATTGAATAATTCAGATGATGAAGATTTAATATATTCTATAAAAGAGGAACAAAAACTAATAGAAAAAGAGAATAAAAAATCTAAAAACAAAAATGAAATGTAAAAAATACCATGTCAAGAAGCAATCTAGTAAGGGAATTTTTAAAACATAGAGATAAAAAAGCACAAGAATCAAAAGAAGAAATAGATAAAAAAAGATATATTATAGAATCAAATATAGCATTGTATGAAGATAAAAAAATGGTAGCTTTAGAAAGATTAAAATTTGAAGAAGATAGATTAAGTTCACAAAGAGACAAAAAACTATTAAATATAATGAAAATATTTTATGAGAAAGAGATAGATCTATATGAATTAAAAAAATCATATAATTTAAATATATTAAAGAAACTCTTGTTTTCTTCTGAACACTTAAAATTTTTAAAAGATTTTTTAAAAATAAAAGAGATTGAAAATATAGAAACTATTGATTTTAAAAAGAAAGAAAGAGATAAATATTTACAACAATATAACTATTTTAAAGAAAAATATGGAGAACACTCATTTGAAGCAAAGGGTTTAAAAATATTTATAAAAACATTTTTTCCGACAAAAAATGAAAATGGGGAATTTAGACTTCCAAAAGAAACAGAAATAAGAGAAATAGCTGAGGACAGTTTTGCAAGTGTAAGTGTAAGAAAAATATATACAACAAAATCTTGGGCTATATTAACAGAAGAGATGATAAAAGGTATTATAAAAGAAATAGAAGATAATAATATTGAAGAAGTGATAGATATAGGAGCAGGTTCAGGGGCATTAGTTTATTGGATAAGAAAATATATAAAAAATAAAGAGATAAAAATAGAAGCAGTTGATGATAATTCTTGGGCAATGGCAACAACTTCGATGGTAGAAGATATCAAACAAGAAGATATATTGGAATATATGAAGAAGGCAAATAAAACAAAAAGAAAAAGATTATTTATAGGGTCTTGGATAACTCCATATAGTAAGATAGGATATGAAGTATTAAAGGAAATTAATATTGGAGATAAATTCATATATATAGGAGAAGAAAAAGGTGGAGTAACAGGGACAATAGAACTTCATTCAGGAATAGAATGCTCTTGTGAATATAAAGGAGTTATTAAAAATTTAAGTTTTGCCGGAATATATGATTCTATAGAGATATATGAAAAGAATAAAGAAATAACAGAAGAAGAAGATAAAATAATAAAACTATTATATGACGATTATTCAAGTAATAAAAATGTTTTAAAAAGAAATATTTTAATAAAAGTAATAGAAAAAATAAATTCAGTAGAAAGAATAATTCCATTAGATTATTTGTTAGAAGAAATAGAAGAAACAAGGGTTGATTTAAAATCTTCATTAAATACAATAGAATTGTATAAAAACAAAATATTAAAGATAATAAAAGAAGATATAAAAAAATCAAATAATAAAAATAAAAAAAATCTAAAAAAAATAATAGAAGAAAATAACATAAATGAGGAATTATCATTTATAGAATTAATTGATTTTGCTGAAACAATATCAAAAACAAAGAGAAATGATATAAAAATACAAAAAATTAAGTAATAATTAAGTAAAAATATAATATAGTATTTTCTAAAATAAAACTTAAAAAAAAGTAGGATTAAAATGAATCAAGACATTTTTCATATTTTAGAAATAGTTGCAACATTATTAACAGTTGTTGGTGCTATTTTCATGTCTTTAAATAAAAAAGAAGAAACAAATAAATTATATATAGCCTTCATTTTATTTGGAATAAGCAATTTAATATTTTTTATTCTATTTATTGAGAAAGGTGTGTTGGCTGTAGCTATCCAAATGATATTTTTTACAGTAACCTCTCTAAATGGTATTTTAAGAATATCAAAAAATAAACAAAGAGATATAAAAGTAATTTTATGGATATTAATACCATATATAATATCTTCAAATATATATTTTTATTTTAACAAACCAGGCGAAGTTACATTTGGGTTTGTTCCAATAGAAGCATTTGCTTCATTGTTAGCTATAACTGGAAGTTTTGTATTATCTGCAAAGGATAAATTTAAAAGAAGTTTCGCATTTATATTATTTTTAATAGCAGATATACTTTTGGCATATATAGGATATAATCATCAAATGTATCCATTTATGGTTCAATCAATATTCTTTATAGGGACTTCATTCCTTGGGTATTACAATACAATAGGAAAAGAGTATATAGAAAGATTAAAAGAAAAAAAGAGATAGAAAATGAAATATATAATAATGAACAAAGAAATGAGTGGGCTAATTTTAAATAATAAAAAAACAGAAACAAGAAGAGTTGTTGGAGAAGTTGAAGTTGATATATTTAAATGCCCTAAATATAAAGTAGGTGAAGAACTGTGGCTTAGAGAACCTATTAAAATAATAAAAATCAATAATGATAAAATGACGATAGAATATAAATCTGATAAAGAAATAAGAGAATTAGAAATACCAGAGAGATTTCTGAGTAAAGAGAGACCAAAATGGCTAAAAGAAGGAAAAAGTATTCCAAATGGGTGTTCAAAAGAGATGTCAAGAGCAATTTTAAGAATAACAAAAGTAAAATCAGAAAATCTACAAGATATAGACGATATGGGAATTCAAGCAGAAGGTATAAGAGCACCAATCCCAAATATGTGGAGTGAGAATACAAGGAAAGAATATAGAAAAAGAGAATGGATAAAACTATGGAATAAAGTTTCAAAAAATGGATTTAAATGGGGAGATAATCCAATGGTATTTGTATATAAGTTCAAAGTATTGAAAAAAGAAAAATAATAGTGGTTGATGTTTATTATTCTGATTAAAATTATGAGATGAATTACTATTTAAAACAAAATATATATCAAGAAGGAAAAATGGATAAAAACTAATAAATGATTACAAAATAATTTGGATGTTACCAAGGAATCAGAGAATCTGAAGAACTTATAAAAACAGTTAATAATTTTTTAAACATATTAAAGAAGATTAAGATGTGCATTGTTCAGAACTTTTTATGCTTTGCTGCCAAAGTTAATATAAAATAATATAAAAATAAACATACCTAATTAAATATTAAGCTTTAGAATTGTATAATTATAACAATAAAACAAAAGGTATATAATGAAAAAGCTTATAATATTGCTATTATTGATTACTAATCTTTTTTCTCTTGAACTATCAGATTTTTTAAATAAAAATAATTGTGGGGCAAATAATAAAATCATAGATAAACAAATATATAAAATTTGTTATGATATAAAAATGAAAGGTCCTAAATTTGTAGGATATGAATTAAAAGGTGAATATGTTGATAAAGGTAATTATAAAAAAAGACCTCCTTTCTATACAGAAAAAAATCTGAAAAAAAGTGAAAGAACAACAAATGGAGATTTCAAATGGACTTTTTTAGATAAAGGTCATATGGCAAATCATGCAAACTGGGATTTTGATAAAAATCAAAAAACAGTGAGAAAAACATATAGTCTTGCAAATATAACACCACAATATCCAAATGTAAACAGAAGATTATGGTTAAAGGCTGAAAATGCAGAAAGAAGTCATGCAAAGAGGTTAGGAACTGTAAATGTTATGAATATTGCTGAATATGAAGACACTAATAGAATTATGAAAAGAGTTCCATTAGAAGAAGCGATTAAAATAAGTAAAGAAAAAGCAAAAAAAAGACATAAAAAGTGGCGTGAATGGTCAAAAAAAACAAAAAGAAAATATTTAAAAAATGCCAAGAGAACATTGGAGAAAAGAATAGTTATTCCAACAAAATATTACAAAATAATTTGGAATGACAAAGAGAATTTTATGAAATGTTATATGTATAAAAATGAAAAAGGTCTTAAAACAAAAGGTGATAAGTTAAAATATCATATAACAAGTTGTAAAAAAATCTTAAAAAAATATGAAATAGAATAGAAGCCTGTCAAAATATGACAAAAAAATAATTTATAATAAATAAAAAAAAGAGAGTATTTAAATGTTTTTTAAAAATAAAAATAAGCCTGAAATGTCAGAATTAATATATTGGTTTCAAAAGACTCAAACAAAATTAGCAAATTCAATGAAAGAATCAAGACATAATGCAGAAGATAACAATGCAAATGCATATCATATGGAAGATAGTGTATGGACACATACCATGATGGTATGTTTAATGGCTGAAATAGAATCACAAAAAGAATATGATAAATTACAAATGATAACAGCTCTATTGCATGATATTGGGAAGCCTATGTCAAGAGAAGAAGAAGTAATTGAATATGAAAATACAGGTGATAGAGTAAAAATAACAAGATTTAAAGGTCATGAAGGAGCAAGTTATCATCTGTCTATATCAGTATTAAATGATTTGCAAAAAGAGGGTGTGATTGATGAAAAAGATAAACAACTGATACTAAAAGTAATAGCTTTTCATGGTGTTCTTTTTGATTATATAAAAGATGGAAAAATGTATAAGCCAGAAAATATTTTTTCAAAATTCACAGAAGAAGAATTTATTCTATTAATAAAACAAGTAAGAAATGATTCTCTTGGGAGATTTGCAAAGTCAGATTATGTTAAAAAAGAAGAACCACAAAAATTAGGTGTTGAAATATACACATTAGAACAATACAGAGAATTTAAAAGAAAAGAAAAAGAAAAACTAGCAGAAAAAGAGGAGGAAAGAAAAAAATATAATAAAACAGAATATATAAAGAATAAAAAACTAACAGTCCTAATAGGACCTCAAGGTGTTGGGAAATCAACTTGGATAAAAAACAATAAAAAAGAAGAAGATATGATAATATCAAGAGATAATGAAGTATTGTTATATGGGAAAGAAAAATATGGACTTGCAAATACTTCAAAAATATTTGAAAAATTAACTGAAGAAGAAAATAAAAAAATAGATGCAAATTTATTAAAAAAATTTCATATGGCAGTAAAGTCAAATAAGAATATAATTGTAGATATGACAAATACAAGTAAAAAATCAAGAAGAAAATGGGTAAACGGAGTAAGAAAAAATTATAAAAAAGAAGCAATTCTATTTCAGATAGAAGAATCAAAAAGAAAAGAACAACTAGAAAAAAGAGAAGGAAAAGATTCTAAACTATTAAAAAATAAAGACTATACAGAAAAATTATTAAAAACATTCACTTATCCCACATTAGAGGAATTTGATGAAATAAAAATAAAACAATCTGAACAAAAAAGTGTTAAAATGAAACAAACCAATGAAATAAAGGTATAAAATAAAAAACTATTTGGATATTAACTAAAAGTCTGTTATAATTTTAGGAATAAATCAAGTTAATAAAATTATCTATATGATAATACAATTAATTAAGGAAAAAATATGAATAAAACACCTCAAAAAATAGCATTTTTAGTAATGCGTCTACAGCCACAACAAAAAGGTCATACAGACCTTATATATAAAGCTCTTCTGGAAAATGATTTGGTTATTGTTCTTCTTGGTTCAAGTCAAGAAAAAAGAACAAAAAGAAATCCATTTTCAACAGCAGATAAAATCTCATTTTTAAAGCAAACATTTGGAGTATCTTCAAAGTTAAAAGTAATAGCAATCAGAGATATTGGTGCTTCAACAAAAGAAGAATGGACAAATCATGTTTTTAATACAATAGAAAAAGCTGGATTAAAGCAACCAAACAGATATTATTCAGGAGATGATCTAAATGCAATGTTTTATGAAGATTGTATAAATCCATATATAAAAGAAAAAATTGAAGTGATAAAAGTAGATAGACTAGAAACAAAAATAATGTCTGGAACAGAAATAAGAAATGCAATAAACAATGGCTGTGAAAGTTGGAAAAAACATGTGCCGGAATGCTTAATTGGATTGATAGAAGCAAAATATCCAAAAGAGTTAATAAACCCATATGTAGAAAATGGAAAATTAAAATAAAAGAAGGAAATAGAATGAAAAATATGGTAGAAAAATTTTTATGCCCTGGTTGTGTAAATGGAAGCAGTACAGAATGTGGAATGTTCAGTATAGAAGAACAAAGATGTAAAAACCATGTAGCAGGAACAATAGTTTTTTGGAGAAAAATAATTCTTGGAATGCCAAAAGGGTTCAATATATCAGAAAATACTAAAGTATTATTATATAAAAGTCAAGAAGAGCAAGAGAAAAATTTTGTATTTGATATATTTAATTTGCCAGTTTGGGTATATAAAGAAGAGAATTATTTATTTGTAAAAGTATTATCACCAAGAGTAAATAAAGTATATATAATGGTAATAGAGAATGGAGATATAGAAAAAATAAAAATTGAAAATGGAGCAAGAGGTATTGATGTAAATGTAGAGGACTTGAATTTCAAACCATTGGTTTTAAATAAAAAAACAGTTAAAAATATGAGTTAAAATAATCTCAAAGAACTTCAATTAAATTGAAAAAATCAAACATCTTGAAGGAGTGGTGCCATTTTGGGATGCTGATATCACATAAAAAAGAAAAGAAAAAAAGAGATAGAAGATGGTATTGAAAAATGAAAAGACCAAAGCTAGTATATGTCTAAAAACTATATCTAAGTTAATACAATTATCTATAAGATAATAAAATTAATTAAAGGAATTAAAATGAAAAAAATACTAATAGTTGTAGATTACCAAAATGAGTTTGCTTCAGAAGATGGCATTCTTTATGTAAATAAAGGTGAGTCAATTGTAGATAAAATCCAATCAAAAATAGATTCAAATAAATATGCTTCAATTATATACACATTTGATACACACAAAAAAGAAGAGTATGAAAAAAGTGAAGAAAAAAAGCTTTTTCCAATACATTGTGAATATAACAAGCCAAACTGGGAACTTTATAAGATAAAACCAAAATCAAATGAAAGATTTTCTGAAATAATCTCAAGAAGACATGAAAATGAGATATTCCAATTTATCCAGATAGAAAATGAATTCTTCTTCACAAAAAATAAGTTTAATATTTGGATTGGAAATGAGATGTTTCCTAAATTTATAGAAAATCACTTCAGTAATAAAGAGTATGAGGTAGAGGTTGTAGGTCTTGCTACTGATTATTGTGTAAAAGAGGCAATAAAAGGTTTTGTAGATAGAAATTATAAAGTTTCAATTGATAAAGAAGCAACCAGGGGAATATATAATATTTCAACAGAAAAAGAAATATTTGAAGAGTTTAAAAAAGAGAAAGTTTCAATAATAAAAGAAGAAAAACAAAGAAAAAAAAGAGTTCAAAATGCATAATATTGATTATATATCAATATTGGCAGGAGGTTTTTGTAAATTTGAATGTAGTTTTTGTGTTGGGAATGAAATAAGAAGGAATGAAACTCCAAAATTTTCAAAAAAAATAAAAAGCTTTATAGAATGTTTTTCAGACCAAACAAATTTATTATCTGTAAGTGGAGATACTTCAGACCCTTGTTTTATAGAAGAAACATATGAGATTCCAAAATATGCAAAAAAAATAAATAAAGATTTAAAAATAACACTACATACAAGAAATAAAAATATAGCAGAAAAAGCTATTAAAAGTGGATATGATAAATATGTTCTTAGTATAAATGAAAAATTTTTAACAAATATTTCTGATTTTAATATAGAAATATTCAAAAAACTATCAAAGGAACAAAAAATAAGACTTTCAATTGTCATAACAAATGAAAATATTGACTTTTTTTATGGTAGGGGCAATATCATAGAAGAAATAATAAAATTATTTGAAGAAATTCAAATAACATTAAGACCAAATGTTTTTGAAGATGTCTCAATTATTAAAAAATTAAAAGAATATTTTGGAGAGTGGGAGCAAAGAGAAAATGGTGTAGAAGTTTTAAAATCAAATAATAAAATATGGTTATGGGATTATAGAAAAACGAATGAAAAAATTAAAGCTGTTTATCTGTTTAGTAATGGAGAGATAAGCTCAAATTGTAAATGGAAGAAAATAATAAAATAAAAAGGAAATAAAATGATAACAATGAAAAAAATAGTAAAAAAAGTAAAAAAAATAGAAAAACTAAATAAGAAACAAAGAGTTGAAGTAATAAAAAATGCAAGAAAAGAAATTAGAAGATATGTTAAAGAAAACAATCTAAAATCTCTTGTAATTGGTATAAGTGGAGGTCTTGACAGTGCTGTTGTTGCGGCATTATGTCAAAGCAAATATACAGGAGTTCCGCTAATAGGTCTTTCAATTCCTATGGATTCTTCAAAAGAACATAGAGAACAAGCTATCAGAATTGGAGAAAAATATTGTGATGGTTTTGAAGAGTTTGTATATTGGGGAACAACTGGATATATGAAACACTTTGAAGCTAATGAAGATTGTATAGACACAAATAAAATAATGAATATTATATTTAAAAATCTAGAAACAAATGATAGACTATTAAAAAAAGCAGGTATAAGTATTAAAAAAGAATACTCAAAAGTATTAAAAGGAAATATGAAAGCAAGAATGAGAATGATTACTCTTTATGATATGGCTAGACGTTCAGAGGGTATGGTATTATCAACAGATAATCTTTCAGAATATCTTATGGGATTTTGGACTATTAATGGAGATGTAGGAGATTTTGGACCAATACAAAATATAGGTAAAGGATTTGAACTTCCACAAATTGCTAAGGAGTTAGGAGTCCCAAAAGATATTATTAAACAGAAACCTTCTGATGGTCTTATGGTGACAGAAGACAATACTGATGAAGCGCAATTAGGTGCAAATTATAAAGAAGTTGATACTATTATGGGGATTTATCTAAAAACATTAAAATGTAAAAATGTTAAAACAATAAAACTAAGAAAAAAAATGTTATCTATGAAAGAAAACAATAAAGAAGATTTTAAAAAAGTAGAAAAAGTAATCAATAGATACAAAAATCTTGAGTTTAAAAGAAGAGGAACAATTAATTTAACAAGAAAACAACTTGGTTTAATTTAGTTTTAATAATAAATTTGTTAAAATTAAGAAAAGGAAACAGAATGATTATAAAGAATAAATTTCTATCTGTAATATCTAAATTAGAAGTAGAACCAAATACTGGTTCTATTCAAAATGATAATGAGTATTGGATAACAAAATATAATAAAAAGTTGAAAATATCTGAGATGAGAACTCTACATATTAAAAATTCCATAAATAAAATTGGAGAGTTGAACCGTTAAGCATATTAAAAAGAGAATTAAGAAAAAGGGAAAAGAATGTTTTACAATAAAAAAGAATATAAACTATTTGATACTGATTTTTATCAAATAACAATGGCATATGCATATATTATGGATAATAAAGCAAATGAAAGAACTGGGTATGAAGGTTTTGTTAGAAATATAAAACATTACATTAATCCAGAACAAAATTATTATAAATTTTCAGGTGCAAATGAAGTAAAAGAGTATCTAAGAAAAATCAGAAAAGAATTAAAAAACAAAGAGGAAATAAAAGAAGTATTCAAATATCTACTAAAAGATAAAATAAAAGTAGAAGGCTGGGAAGTTGAATTTGAAGAAAAATTTAAAGAATTAGATACAAATTTTGAATTTGAAGTAGTAAAAGAAGGAAGTGTTGTTTTCCCTTTTATGCCTGTCTTCCAATACAATGGTCCAAGATGGATAGGGCAAATGATTGAAACACAAATAACAAATATATATAATGGCAAAACAGGTTTTGCAACTTTAATATCTCTAAAAAGAGAAGAAAAGATATATATGTCAAATCATGATTTGGCATATCTAGAAAATATTGTTTTTGATATTTGCGGAACATATTATGAAAGATATATAGAAGATCTTGGAACAAGAGCAAGAGAATATAAAAAAGCTGACATAGATGGTATTCTTCTTGAAGCTGCATATAGAAGAGCACCTGGAAAGGGAGTGGCTGATATTGCAAGTAAAAAAGCATTAGTAAATGGTTGGTCAGGTACAAGTAATACTTCCATTTTTTTAGAAGAAAATAGAAAATATATAAATGGGACAATGGCACATGCTTTTGTAATGAGCTATGAAACAGAATTAGAGGCTTTTAAAGTTTGGGATAATTTATTCCCTAACTCAACAATTCTAATAGATACATATGACACAATAGAAGCAACAAAGCTATTAATAAAAAATAATATAAGACCTGATACTGTAAGAATTGATAGTGGAGATTTCTTCAAAATTGTTCCAGAAGTAAGAAAAATTTTAGATAATGCAGGTTGGGAAGATGTTAAAATTTTTATAAGCGGAGATATAACACCAGAGCTACTTACAAAACTAAGAGATTATAAAATTCCATTTGATAAGTCAATGGCAGGAACTTATTATGTTTATTGTAATGAGCTAATAAAAAAAGTAAATAGTGGATTTGTTTATAAAATAGTTGAATATGAAGATAAAAATGGAGTAATCCATTATCCAGAAAAGAAAGCTGAAGGAAAGAAAAATCATACAGGGTTAAAAGATATTGTTAAAATAAAAGAGAATGAATATAAAATAAATAAAAAAATGAAAAATATACCTTTAAATTTAGAAGAAACAATGAATTTTAATAAAATGACAAAAATAAACTTTTAAGTTATTTCTTTAAGAAGATATTAAGCTTAATGATGATATAATTTTACTATAAATAAATAAAAAGGAAAGAAAATGAAAAAAATTCTAATTATGGCAATCTCAGCAATGGTGGCAATCTCGGCTCAGGCATATCAAGTGGGTAGTTATACTGATGTTCACAGTGTTTCTGATAGTAAGGCAATGCATTTTGCAACTGATAAAAAAGATGTATATGACACTTCAAATTCAAAAGCTATGCACTTTGGTGATGGTAAAGATGTGCATGACGTTTCAGACAGTAAAGCAATGCATTTTGCAACTTACAGTTAAAAATATCAATGATTATTTAACTCAGAACAGAAAAGTTTTGGGTTAAATATTAAATAAACTTCCCCTAAAAAAATCAAATTAAAATAAACAATATTTTCTTCTACAAATACTTAAAAATCACATTTTTTTTAAAATAAAACTAATTAAAATAAATACAGTTTTTTCTTGTTGTTAAAACAATTAATTTGATTTAAATATATATCAAAAAAGTAAATTATTTTAAAAAAAAATATAATAAACAAAAAAAGGAACTTAAAATGAAAAAATTGGCATTAATAACAATAGGATTATTATTAGGCTTTTCTTCTGCACAAGCATATATAGTAGGAGATTATAAAGATGTACATGATATAAGCAATAGTAAGGCTATGCACTTTGGTGATGGTAAAGATATACATGATATATCAAACTCAAAAACATTAAGATTTGGTGATGGTAAAGATGTGCATGATATAAACAATAGTAAGGCTATGCACTTTGGTGATGGTAAAGATGTGCATGATATATCAAACTCAAAAACAGTAGAATAAAGAAAAAATTAATCTTTATTTAATTATTTCTATGATATTATTATAATAATATAAATTATAATTATCATAGAAGAACTTCAACTCAATTAAAAATCTTCTATAATAATAAAACAAGGAAATTATTGTGAAGATAAAAGAACTACAAGAATACATTCAAGCAAATATTGGAAATATAAAAGAAATAAAACTAAATGAAAAAGAATTAGAACTAGTTGTTCAATTAAAAGATAAAATTTTCTCTATTGCAGATTTAGAGAAAATCTTAGACAATAATCATTTTCTAGAAGGGTTATCATATGACTATGAGAATATAGCTATATTTGATATATCTGAATTAGATTTAGAAGATATAAAGGTAGAATTAAATGAGTTATATTGATTCAGAAAAAATAGAAAAAATGTATAAAGAAAGTATTGATGAAGTAAATGGAGAAGGATATTCAGAATTATTAAAAAAATCTGACTCAATACAATATCAAGTAGGTTTGAGAGAATTTGAAGATAATATAAATTTTAATTTAGAACAACAAAAAGAATTGGATAGAATAGAAAACCCATGGCAAGTTATAACATTTGTTCAACAAGGGAATGAAGAAGCTATAAAAAAAGAATATTTAATAATATATTATTCAATAAAAAAAGGTGAAACAATAACAGAAGATTCAATTGCTGAATCTTTGTTAGTTTTTGAAGATTATGAAGAAGCAAAAATTGCTTTTAAAGAAATTTCAAAAATATTAAAGAAAATAAATAAAAAAATAGTAGAAGGTGCTTCAAAATATGAGAAGAAAGAAATATCTATGAAAAATATAGATTATACAATGCAAGTATCTCCCAAAACAGAAGTATCATATCAAATAGAAAAAACACATTTAAAATTAGAAGAAGTTTTTAATAATTTTCCAGATATATTGGAAATAAAGAATAATAAAGGAAATAAAAATGGCTACAAATGCTGAAAAATATGAAAGAGCAATGATGGAAGCTTGGAATAATCCTCCAAAACCATTTAATCCAAACTACAATCAAAAAAGAGTCGATAGGGATAAAGAGATGGAAGAAAAAATAAGAAAATACTCTTCTTTGTTGGACAGCAAAGAAGAAGAGCTTACAGATGCGGAGTTTTTGTATATGTATAATGCTTTTAGCAAAAATGAATATTTAAAATTTTTAAAAGAATTTAATAAAGAAGAAGAAATAGAAACATATTTAAAAAGAAGATTGAAAGTATCATTGGAAAAATACAAAATAAATAAAAAAGATATATTATTTGTAAATAAAACAAGAGATGGAGAATATCATAAACAAGATATAAAATTAAAAAATAAAATCATAGGATATTTAGAAGAATCTGAAAATGGAATGTTTGAAGACATTACAAGGCATTATATAATTTTTGTTAAAGGGGAATTATTACAATATTTAAAAGATAATGAAGAGATAGAAATACAAGAATCAGAAGATAAAGGGATATATAGAGTTAAAACAAAAAGATTTGATGATTTTCTTGATATATATTTCTTTGAAAAAAAAAGAAATAAAGAATATAAAGACAAAAAGAACAATAAAGCTATTCAACAAAAAACAATATTAAAATAAATCTCCATACGAAAAACTTTCATTAAATACAAAAATCAAAAAACAAAATATAATATACCTATATTAAAGAAAAAAGGGTATAAAATGAAAAAATATATAATATCTTCAGAGCAAAAAAATTCATTAAATCAAATAATAAAAAAATTAAGTAAAAATAGTAGAGATAAAGAAAAGATTAAACAAATAAAAGAGACTGTTAAAAAAAGATATACAAAATCTCAAAAGATAGGTGGTAATACATATACAAAAACAGAATTACAGTTATTAAGTTTAAAAAGAGATTTAACTACTGAAATATTTGGTTTTACTGAAAAAATAAAAGGTGATAAAAATATAAATTTAAGATCATTTAATTCTATAAAAGAAATACATGAATTAAAAAAAGAAGAAGAAGAAGAAAAAAAAGAAGAAATAAATAAAAGAAGAAATAAAATAAAAGTAATTGAAGAAAGAATAAATGAAGAAATAGAAAAAATTTCAACAAAAATATATGAATCATATCTAACTGCATACAAAAAAGCAAAATCACAAAAAAAGAATACAAAAAACAAAATAGAACTATTAAAAGCAATGGAAGAAATAAAAAAGAACATAATGAAAGAAACGAAAGAAATTTTTCCAGATAAAAACACACACAGATATGAAGAAAAAATAGAAGATATAAAAGAAAGAATTTTTAATGAATTAGAAGAAAAAGGATTGTTAGAAATTTCATTTGAAGAAAGAATAGAAAATGAGAATATAGATTCTATAAGGAAAGAAGCATTTGACATGACAAGCGAAGATATGCAGGAAATAAGATATAATCAAGAATGGTTATATAATTCAGAACATTTATCGGCTAGTCATATAAGAAAAATAAAAAAAGAGATAAAAGAACTTAGAGAAAAAGTAAATAAAGCAAAATATGGAAGTGCAGATGAAAAACTTGTAAATATGTTTAAAAATGAAATAAGAAAAAAAGAGCTTATTTTAGAAAATAATGCAGAAGAATTAAAAGTATCTTCTGAGAAAATAAAATTAAAAGGAATGAAGCCTTTAAAAGCAATAGTATATTTAAATGAAGTTGATATGTATGAACCTGATTTTGATAGAAGAAATAAAATTTTTAGAATACAAAAAGAAGGTATAAAAGATTTTGAGATAATTTGGGAGAATCAAGATAATTGGGAATATATACCAAAAGGATTTGATTTATGTATTAAAGAAAAAATAAAAATAAATGCTGTTATGTATTCAAAATTAATAAAAAGTAAAATAAAAGAAAAGATAAAAACAAGTATGTCAATAAGAAATAAAATAAAAGAAATATCTGAGCTAAAAAAACAAATAGAGAATATTAAAAATGGTAAAAAGGGAATAAAAACAAAAAGGATAAATAATGAAAGAAAATAAAATGACATTTGAAGAAATGAAAGAACTAATAAATTCTAATCAAATATTAAAAACTTTATTATCAGAAGAAAAATTATCAAAATATATAGTTTTAGATAAAAAAGAAGAAGAACTATGGGAAGATTTTAAAATAGAAGTTTTAGAAATAGAGCCAGATATATTAGAAAACAGATTTCATTCAGAAATAAGAAACTCAAAAACAAATAAATTAATATCTAAAAAAGAATTAAATGAAAATGGGAATGAAATATTTGAAGCATATCAAAAAAAAGACTATAAAAAAGTATTAACATTCTTACAAAACCAAAATATATACTCTTATTGGTATTTAAAAGAAATAGAATTAGAAAAGAATATAAAAATCGAGGATTTAATATATATTGTTAAAAATATTGATTTAAAAAAAAGAAATATATTACAAGAATTAGAAGGAGTGATAATTAATTTAAAAAAAGAAGAATTAACAATGTTAAGAAAAGCAATAAATGAAAAATTAAAAAATATAAAAGATATAAAAGATATAAAAAATTTAAGAACTGAGAATATATTATTTATGCCACATATACAGGAGATGAAATTAAATTTACAAGAAAGAAATAAAAAAGATTTTTTAAAAATATTTAAAGAATATAAAGAAATAGATAAAAAATTCTCAATTGAAGAAGGTTATAACACACCTTTAAATAATTTATTTATATTAGAGGAAGAATACAGTAAATTTAAACCACTAGAGCAAAAAGAATTAGATTTTGCATTTTACACAATCATTGAATCATTGGAAGAACAAGAAATAATAAAGATACTAAATAATAATAATAATAAATTATACAAATATAGTTCAAATTTTGATATGAGTTTAATAGATTATTTTGATTTTGAAAAATTCAAAGGAATAAAAGAACAAATATTTAAATTTGATTATTTTAGAAATATAGGTGAAACAGAAGAGTATTTTAAAAATATAAATGAAATAACTAATTTTATAAAATATGAAAAGGTAGTGTCCTTTCAAAATAATAATGGTTTTAAAAGTAATAAAAAAATATATGATATTATTGAAATAAAACAGGATTATATAATTTCATTATTAAAAAATGCGACTAAAGAAGAATTTAAAGAATTTAAAAAAGAGTTTGATGTTGAATTATATGAAATGAAAAAACACATCAATGTATATATGACATTATATTCTATTAAAGACATATTAAAAATAATAATTGAAGATAAAATAATATCATATAAAGGTATATTAGAAGAGATATTAGAAATATTAAAAGAAAAAGGTTTAGAAGAGAGCTATATAAATGAAATAGTTATATCAAAAGTAAAAGAAAATAAATATATGGCAGAATATTTTTTGAAAAATATTGAAAAATTCAATATTTCAAAAACTAAAAAGAAAAATTTAATAGAGTATATAAAAAAAGAATATAAAGAAAAAGAATTAAAAAAACTAATATTATATATAGAAGGTTCTAGTTTAGCAATAGACAAAGATTGGAAAAAAGAACTGGTAAATAAAAACTGGGAAATAAATAAAATATATAATGAAACTCCTGAATTATTTAAAGAACCATTCTTAATTTTAAAAGAGTTATTAAAAGTTAATAACTCAAAGATATTTGAAAAAAAAATAATAAAATTTATGAAAAACTCCATCTACACCAAATTTGAATATATAGACGAAAATAATAAAATATTAAGCTATAAAGACAGTTATATGGCTGAAAAAACTATAACAAAAAATATATTTGATAAAGAACTTTTTGAAATGTTTTTATCTGTTGAAGAATTAGAAATAGAGGAAAAAATAGAAGTATTAAAAAGAATATATAAAAAAATAGAAAAACAAAAAGAAAACAATGATATAAATGACAGATTTGGTCCAGAAGAAATGGAAGCGATATCAGATTCATTAAATAAGAAAATAAAAATGCAAAAATGGGTGGCTGAATATTTTTTAGATTTAAAATATGAATATAGAGAGCCAGAAAAATATATCTCAAATTATGAAACAGACAAAACAGATCCTAAATATATATTTACAAAAGAAGGGATTGAATTTATATATGAAATTTTTGGATTTCTTAAAGAAACAGATATAAAAATTAAATATTTTGCTTTAAATAATAAAATGATTGAAAATTTTAAATACTATAAAGATAAATCAAAAAAAGAAAAAATAAATTTTATTAAAGAATTTGAAAAAGAAGATATAAATAAAAGAAATAAATCATTTAATAATTTGTTCTCTTGGATTTTGTTAAATGGAAGATTGCCAAAGGACCAAAAATTATATGATAAAATAGAAAACGTTTCTGAATTTAATTTAAATGAATATGTAAAATATAAAACAGAATATGAAAATACAATAAAAGAAGTATCAGAAAAATATTATCAAAATATAATAAAATTGATAAAAAGGGAACCAAATGGATTAGAATATTATTCAGGCTTGTCAAGGTTTGATGGAACAAAAAAATATATAAAAGAAACATATGATTTTATGGATATGTTCAATGAATTTGGAATATATACAAAAGATGTTATTATAAAGACAATAAAAGATACATTTGAATTAAAAGGAACTGGGTTATCCAACTTTTCAAAAAATAAATTTGCTATAAATAAATATATAAACTATAAAAATTTTGAATTGAATTATAAATCTACAATAGATTTAAAAGAATTCAATGCAAATGCCAATTTAATGTCATACATTGAAGGGGTTGAAAAAGAACCTAAAACAAGTCAAAATAAATTAGAAGAATTAAAAATATGGTTAAAAATAGTTGATAATAATAAAGAATATAAATATATGGATTTTATAAAATATATATATTCTTTGACTAATGATAAAGAAATTGCCTTAAAAGTTATTTATTCAATAGAAGGAATAATAGATACATTAAATAGAAGAAAAAGAATAGATTATACTGAAATATATGAAATATTTGGGAAAAAGATTTTTGAAAAAGATAAAAATTTTATTAAAAACAATGTTTTTAATAAAATGATATCAGAAAAATATTTAACAAAAGAAAGCAATGAACTATTAAAAAGATATGAGGTAAAAAATAGCGCTGACTATATAATAAAAACAAAAATGGTAGAAATTTTATTAGGGAAAGAAGAATTTAAAAATGAAGAGTTAGAAGAAATTACAGATGAGAACCTACTTAAAATAAAAGAAGAATATAAAACAAAAAAAGAAACATTATTAAAAGAGATAGAAAAGGAAGAAAATTTAAATAGGGTATATATAAGTGAAGATACATTGAAAGATAGAATTGAAAGTGAAGGTAAACTAAAAGAAGATATTAAAAAAATGGATAAAAAATTTAAAAAAGAAAACAAAGAATCAGAAGAATATAAATGGATAAAAGAAGAATATAAAGAAGAAAGAAAGAAGAAAGAAAAATTACTTTCATTAATAGAAAAGAAAAAAGAGCTTAATGAACTAGAAAAGAAAATAAAAGAAGGAAATTGGAAGAAAGAAATAAAAATATTGACAGAAGAAGAATTAAAGAAATATACATACAAATATGCAAAAAATTTATATTTATATTATGGAGAAATAATAAAAACCTCTATGGAAAGAAAAATAAAGTTTGATAATATAGAAGAAGCAATTAAGCAAATTCCAAAAGATATATTAGATAAAATAAACAAAAAAAGAGAAAATTTTGAATTTATAAAATATGAAGGAAGTATAAATATTGAAAAAAGTATAGCAATTACATTAAAAAATAGAGAAAAAACAGCAAAAAAAGAATTGTTGGAAGGTTTTGAATTAGAAGAAAAGACATACACAATCAAAATATACAATTCTCAAGAATTAGAAACATATCATGTAAATAGAGAAAGCGGGATGTTAAATTGTGCTGCATTCTCTGATATAGGTGAAGATGTTTTATGGACAATAGAAGAAAAACCTGAAAGAAATGCATTCCTTGTTGTTAAAGATAAGAAAACAGAAAAAAATATTTTTTCTTCATATATAAAACTTTTAAATGAAAATAAAGAAAAGCCTTCTGAACTATTGTTGGATAATATAGAAGGAAATAAATTATATAAAAAGACAGGAAGAGAAGCATATATAAAATTTATAAAAGAGATAATTAAATCACAATTAAGATTGAAAAACAAAACAGGTAAAATAAAAATAGATTATATAACAATGTCAAATCAATACTCAAAATTATCAGCAGAAGAGATAACAAAAGAAGCATCAATAATGGAAGAATATCAAGAGATAACAAAAGAAGAGTATTCAGATGCAAAAGATTCTAGAATAAAAATATTCGATATAAAAAGTTTTTTAAACAAGCATAAAAATATAACAGAGGCACAGATAGATTTATTAGAAATAACTTCAAATAAAAAATATAGTAAAAATATAAATATGGATAAAGAAAAAATAAAAGAGAAAATAAGAATGATAATAAAGAAAAAAGAAGGAAAAAAAACAAAATTAAGAGAAGTTTAAATAAAAAAATAGTATTATAATAAAAAATAAGAAGGAAGTTAGATTGAAAAAAATATTATTATTGTTAATATCTCTTGCAATGTTTTTAAATGCAGACTATATAAAAGGAACAGAGCTGAGTAGTGCTAGTTTTGGCTTTGGGGGAGTGAAATTGGATAATGGCAGAGGAACAGCATTGATGTCGGAAGCTGATTTTAATCTTTTGTTGTTGCTGAATGTAAAAGAAAAATATAAAGGTGTTGGATTAGGTATTGGTTTTGATGCAACAAGAATTGTCCAAAATTCAAGAAAAAATACATTATCAGAAGATATTGGAGCTTTAGGTATTGAAATAAAAACAGGATATACTTTAAAAGAAAAATACAATATTCCAGTATATATGAGAATTGGAGTTGGTTTAAATTATGAGTTAAACAATTCAGATATTAAAATTCAATCAAGTGCTGATATTAATTGGCAAATTGTTAAAAAAATAACAATAGGGTATAAATATAAAGTAATAGGTAATTTTGAACAAAAAGCAAATTTATTTTATATAAGCACAACATTTTAAAAAAAAGGATTGAAAATGGCAGATTTTTGTTCATTATGTATTGAAGATATGGGTTCCAAAAAAGCAGACATAGATATTGAAGATATTTTTAAAGAATTAGACAGCAGAATGTTTCAGCATGTTTTATGTGAAGGCTGTGCTTTGGGTGGTATAGCAAAAGATGAAAATGGAAATATGTTTTTAGCTAATGTAAGAGATGGAAAATGGATGACAAAAGAAGAATATATAAATAACTATAAGTCTCACATTTAATTAAAAAGGGAAGAAAATGACATTTATAGAAAAGATAGAGTTAGTAAACAATACAGAGCCTAATACTATATCTCAGTTTTATAATGAGTTGTTAAACACAAAAGAAGATTTTGCAATTATTTATGATTCAAGGATTATTGAAGGAAGAAAATTATACACAACTCATAAATATGGGAAATTAGAAGAGATAAAAGAAATATATAAAACATATGAAAAAATGAATAAAACAGGTTTTTTCAATTATGAAGTATTAAAAATAGATAATGAAGATATAAAATGGTTAGAGGTGATAATTTCAACTTCATTATCAAAATGGATAGAAGATTATAAAAATTATAAAACAACAATAATCAATTAAAATTATTTAGCTTTTAACATATATAAATGTGTATAAGAGTATAAGAAGTATAACCCAAGTTCGTAGAATATTTTTATTTATAATAATTAAAAAGAGGAGAGGTCTTTCTAACATCTGAAAAGACACAAAATTAAACTTTCTTCTCTTTTAAATAATTTCCTCTAGATTTAATAAGTTTTGATTCAAATCCTTTTTCTCTTATAGCATCTGAGATCCAAATTCCTAAGAATGCACAACATTTTTCAAGTTCCATATTTCTGAAATTACAATCATTATATATATGAAGTGTCTTTAAAAGTTCTTTTTCTTCTTTTGTAAAAGAGGTTATAAGTCTTGAAATTCCATATAAAACTCCATTTTTATCTCTAATAATAAAATATTTTTCATTTTTAAATCTAACAAGATTATTATTTTTTAATTTTAATTTTAAAATTTTATATAAAAAATCATTGTTTAAATGCTCTTCAATAATTAATTCAGAATGCATTATTTAAAATCCTTAAAGTTTTGATATAAATATTATAAAATTAAAATTCAAAAATGAATTTAAAACAATATATCTTTATAATAAAAAAAAAGAGTTTGAGGGAATTAAAAAATGAAAAATAAAATATTGTTTTCAACACTATTAATATTATCTTTTATAGAAATAAAGGCAACAGAATATTCTGCACAAATCCAGCCATATATAAAATATATATATAAATCAGATGTAAGTGGAAAAATAACATTTGTAGATATTGAAAAAGAAAAAAAGATATATGATAAGAAAAAACTAATAATAAAAGTAGATAATAAAAAAGAACAAATAGAATTAAGATCTCTTGTTAAAACAAAAAAGAACTATAAAGATATGATAAAGTCAGAAAAAAATATTTTAAAAGCGACTGTTCTTTCAAAAAATAAAAGTATTTTAGAAAAAAACAAAGAAAAAATAAATTTTTTAACACTAAAAAACACTTATAATGATATAACAGCAAAAATAGAAACATTATATGATACATTAAATAGAAAAAAGATTTATATTAAAAAGGGAATTTTCTTAAATAAAATATTTGTAAGAGAAGGGGAGTATATAACTCCTGGGAGTCCATTGTTTGAAGCATTTGATATTTCAAAACAAAAAATAATAGTAAATGTAAAAGTAAATGATATATACAACATAAAAGAAAAAGAGATATTTATAGATGGAATGGTTTCAAAAGATTTTTATATAAACAAAATATCAAAGGTAGAGGATGAAAATAAATTAGGGACATATGAAGTTGAACTAATATCAAATGGTGATGAAACGAATAAAACATATAAATTTGGAGAAGTTATAAGCATAGAATTTATAACAAAAGAAGAAGCTGTTAAAATAATGGGGAAATAAATAGATGAAAAAGATATATATATTTTTTCTTATATTTTTAATAAATGTAAATATAGAGGCAAAAATAACAGAAGATATTTTGATAAAAGATAAAACAAAACTATTAAAAGAGAAAGAAGAATTATTGAAAAAAGAATACATTATAAATAAATATTCTTGGATAAAAGATGTAAATATTAAAGCAAAATATGAAAAGAACAATGATAATACTGAAACACAATCAATAGGTATGTATATTGATCAACCTATATTTAATGGAGGAAATATAATAAGAGGCATTAAAAGTGCAAAATTAAAGAAAGAAATAGATATTTTGGCATTGAATAAAGAAAAAAAAGAGTATATATATGAGATATTAAATAATGTTTTAATAATAGATAAACTATATATAGATTTAAAAACTACAAAATTAAAAATACAATCAAATCAAATAGAATACAAAAAAAAATTAGAACTGTATAAAAGAGGATTGTTAGATATATCATTCATTTCTATATTAATAATAGAGAAAAATAATTTAGAAAATATAGAGATAGATATTAAAACAAAAATAAAACAACAAAAAATGGAACTAGAGAAAATATCAAATAAAACATATGAATATATAAAAAATAATTTTGAATATAAAAAATATACAAGTAAGATAAGTTTAAAAGAACTATTGGAAAATTCAAGCTTAATAATGAATAAAATTGAGATTTCTTTAAAAGAGAAAGAAGAAACAATAAATAAATATAATTTATTTCCAACAGTTAATATATATGCAAATTCAGAATATCAAAAAATAATAAAAAATAATGTAGAAACAAGAAAAAATATGAATAATGTAGGAATTAAAATAAATATTCCTCTTTCTGTTAATAAAGTAAACCAATATCAAAAAACAAAGATAGATAAACTTATTAAAAAGACAGAATGGAACTTATCAAAGATAAATTTAGAAAAATTCTATAATCAAAAAATAATTGAAATAAGCTCAATGGAAAATAAAAAAATGAATTTGTTAAATGCAATAAATGAATATAAAAAATTAATAAAAAATTTAGAAGAAGATGAAAAAATAGGATTGGGAATAAAATCTGATATAGAACTATTAAAAAAAGAAAAAGAGATAAAAGAAAATGAAATAGAATCATATAAAAATGAGGTAGAGCAACTGTATTTGGAAATACATAAGCAGATAATCAGGGATATTAAATGATAAAATTCTTTTTAGAAAATTCAAAATTAAATTATTTTCTATTTTTAATAACATTCTTAATAGGTATATATTCATATGAACAAATGCCAAAAGAACTTTTTCCAAATACAGACTTAGAAATAGTTAATATAACTGGGCAATATAATGGTGCTTCTATAAATACATTAGATAAAATGATTGTTAAAGATTTAGAAGATGAACTCTTATCAATGGAAGAAATTGATTCAATAGATACAATCATAAATACAAATAAATTCAAAATAGTTGCTACTTTAAAAGAAAATGAAAAAACTCAACCTGTAATAGATGATATAGATATTGCTATTAAAAAATATAAAATAAATCTTCCTTCTGATATGAGTGAACCAATAGCTGTTAAACAAAAAATAATAAGACCAATAATATATGTCATTGTTAAGGGAAATGAAAAAAGTAAATCACAAATAATAGAAGCAGCTAAAAAACTAAAAACAGATTTATTTAAAATAAATGGAGTTGGTGAGATATCAATATTTGGAGATAATGAAGAAATATATGAATTTAAAATAAATGAAAGAAAATTAGAAGCATACAATATAAATCAATCACAAATAATAGAAGCAATAAATAATATAAGTTATACATTCCCAATAGGAACTATTGAAGATAATAGAAATGGTTATTTTTATATTTCTATGAACAATGGGAATAAATCGATAAATGAATTTAAAGATACTTTAATAAAAATAAATAAAAAAGAGGTATATTTAGGTGATGTTGTTGAAATAAAAAAAAGATTAAAAGAAGAATCGACAAAATCATATAAAGATAATAAAGAAATTGTTGTATTAAACATAAGTCAATTAAATACCTCAAATGCAATAACATTAGTTGAAAATATAAAAAAAAGATTAACTGAATTACAAAAACAAGAAAAATATGAAGGTTTTTCTTTTGAAACATACAATGATAAATCTGAAAGTATAAAGACAAGATTAAATACAGTTGTTTCAAATATATTATTTGGAATGATTCTGGTTATATTAACATTATCATTGTTGGTGAGCAAAAGATTGTCATTTGTAATAGGCTTGGGGATTCCAACATCTTTTGTAATGGCTTTTGCATTTGCTTATTATATGGGATATTCTATAAATATAGTTTCCTTGTTAGGGTTATTGATAGCACTAGGAATTGTTGTGGATGATGCTATTGTTGTTGGAGAAAACATACAAAGATATATAGAGGAAGGAATGGATAAAAGAGAAGCTGCATATAAAGGTTCAATAGAAATGGCAAAACCTATCATATTAGCCTCTTTAACTACATTGTTTGCATTTATTCCAATGTTAATGATAAGTGGAGAGATGGGTAAATTTATAATGCTTATACCTATAATGGTAAGTTTTTTAATAATAGCTTCACTAATAGAAGTTTTTATATTTATGCCAATACATGCGGAGCATACATTATCTGAAAAAGAAAAAACATTATCTTGGGAGAAAGTAAATAAAATATATCATAAGATAATATTAAAAACAGTTCATTATAAAAAAACATTTTTAACACTATTCTTCATAATAATACCACTAAGTACAGTATTTATTTTAAAAAATTCAAATTTTCAAATATTCCCAGAATTTGATGCTTCTGAATTTGTTATAACAGGGGAAGTAAACACTAATAATAACCTAGAGACTACAAGAGAAAAGATAAGACCATTAACTAAATTATTAATGGATAAAAAAGAAGAATATAGTATAAAATCAATGACAGTTGTGATAGGTCAAAGACAATTGGCAAATAAAACAATTCAAACAAATAAAAATATGTTTAAAATAGATATAGAATTAATACCTAGAAAAGAACAAAATTTTATAGAAAAATATATAAATCCTTATTTATCTTTTGAAAAAACAGAAAAAGGGAATAGAGAAAAAAGTTCTCAGGAAATAGCAAACAATATAAGAAATGATATAAAAGAAAAAGAGGTTGATAAAAAGATAAAAGAGATTAAATTATATGAAACTAAAGCAGGGCCGATAAAAACAGATATAAAAATATCTTTAATAAGTGAAAAAAAAGATAAAGTAAAAAAATATTTAAAAGAAATAAAAGAAAGATTGTATAATATAAAAGGTGTGAAAGATATATCAGATGACGCAGAACTTGGTATCCCAGAATTAAAATTAAAAATAAACAAATATGGGGATAGTTTGGGGATAACAGAAAAACAGTTGGGGATATTATTATCTTCATTGTATCTAAAGAACAAAAAATTCAATATATATACAAGAGAAAATTTAATAGAAGTTTCACTAAATACAACAAATGAAAATGAATTAAAAAAATTTAAAGATACAATAATATACACGCCAGACAATAAAACAGTAAGATTGGAAAGAATAGTAGATTTTAAAATAGTTGAAAACTTTATTGAAGAGATAAAAGAAGAAGGAGAAATAACTCATACTGTATTTGCAAATGTAGATACAAATATAATAACAGGTGGAGAAGTTTTAAATAAATTAAATAAGACAATAGAAAAAATAAAGCAAGATAAAGTTATTGTTAAATTTGGTGGAGAAAAAGAGAAGCAGGATAAATTTAAAGAAGATATGTTAAAAGCTGTTGTTTTGGCAGTTTTGTTAATAACATTGGCAATGCTATATATGTTTAAAGATTTTATTTATTCATTTATAATATTAAGTGTTATACCATTTTCAATAATAGGTGCTTTAATAGGTCATATAATAATGGGATTAAATCTTTCAATGCCTTCTATGATTGGTATATTAGGTTTAGCAGGTGTTGTGATCAATGATTCAATAATAATGCTGTCTTTTATTCATGATTCAAAAAACTCAAAAGATTTTATTCAAAAAGCAGAGAAAAGATTTAGACCGATAATGTTGACTTCAATAACAACATTATTAGGACTTGTTACATTGATATTTTTTGCCACAGGTCAAGCAGTTATACTTCAGCCAATAGCAATAAGTCTTGGTTTTGGATTAGGTTGGGGGACAATAATAAATTTATTATATGTCCCTGCATTATTTGCAGTTATTAAAAACTTTAAAACTTAAATTTTATTTTTGAGTTTAATTTCAAAAGAATATTCCCCCATTGGTGTTATATCATAATATTTTAAATTAAAAGAATCAATATTGCCATTGGGGGGTGTTTAACAATAATCTGTTCTCCTCTAATGTAATAACTAAATTTGTTGTCTATAACAATAGGGATATTAGATAAAGACTTATGATAGTTCTTTAATTCTACAAATATCTTATTAAAACTAAATCAGTTATTACTTTATCTCTATTCATATACATATAAAAATCCTAATATTAAAATTTATTTAAAATAGATTGTATCAAAAAAACATAAAAAAAGACTTAATGATACAAAAGCTATTTTATTTTGTATGGTGTTCTTTTGAAACACTCAAAAAAGTTTTGATACTCTTCTGGACTTACCACGATATCATTTTTTTCTTTAATTGAGATTTCATTAAATAAATCTCGACATTCAGAAGATAATAAATTTTCTTCCTCAAAAGCTTTTTTAATAAGCTTGACTTTTGAAATAAAGATTTCTTTCAGGCTGTGATAATAACCTTTAATAATTTCCATTTTATTGTGGACTTTAATATATGATTGTGTTTGTTTATACCATTTTAAAATATTAATAACAAGTGTATATCTTCTTTCAAACCATTTAATTGAAAGAAGTTTTTCTTTCCCTTTGTGTAAAATGAAATGAACGGGAACAAACAAAGCAACTTTTAAAATATAAATTAACAATCCACTTAATAAATATCCACTAGCAAATAGATAAACAGCATAAGCACCCATAGTTTCCATGATAGCAAATGGTAATAAAAATAGAATTAAAATAGTAGAAGGAGAATACTCTTTCATTTTTTCTTCAAATTTCTGTGCAAATGAAGTTCTTTCTGTATATTTTAATAGATTAGAAAAACCTAATTCCCAAAAGATTTCAAGAAAAATAACAACAATAATGGCAATAGCAAAGAAAACAACTCTTAAAAAGAAATTATCAATTTTAACATTGATATCCTCTTTTTCTTTATATTCTTCTTTATTTGTGTATAGAAAATTTTCATATTTTTCGATAATAAGATTACCAAAAGAAATAATCTTCTTCAAAATAATATTCCAAATATATCTTGAAAATGGTAAGTATTCTCCAAAAAAGACAACAACTATTATAAATAAGATAAAAGGGTTTGTAAATAAATGTAAAATGTGTTCCAACTATTATTCCTCTGTCTGTTTTTTGGTAATTTTTACAGTAAAATAATCGCCTTCTGTAAAACTTTTAATATTATTTATATCTGCATCAACAGGCAATGTAAAAGATTTTGTCTCTGTTGTAGTACTAAAGAACTTTGATAGACCTTCATTGCCTTTTTGTTTAAAGACTATTGTGATTGTCAAAACATTATTATCAACAACTACAGAAGTTGATTCCGTTTTTTGACCACCAAGCTTTACTCGATAAAAATAGTTATTCTTAGTATTTTCTTGAAGTTTTTTTACTTCATATAACTTAGGGTTCTTTTTAATCAAAGCATCTATTTCTTGATTTCTTTTTTCAAGTAATTCAATCTCTTTTTCCATTCTCTTAATTTCAGCAAGATTTTCCTGTTTCTCATTTACAATTGAAATATAAGGATCAGTTTGAACAATCTTGTGATAAGCTTTTTTAATAGGTTTAAAAATTTCAATATCTGCTGATAAAGTTGAATGAGCAAACAAAGTGCTTAAAATTCCAATAGGTAGTAAATATTTTTTAATATTCATAGAAAATTCCTTTTTTGTTTAAATTTTTTAAATTACATTCAGATTATATCAAATTAAAGTTAATAGAAGTATTAAAATACCTATTTTAATTTAAATACTTCTTCTAAATCAACAACATTTTGAATGTTTTTAGAATATTGTTTCGGTTTGTCCATCCATTCTTTGATATCAGATAAAGATAAATCTGGTTTTATTTTTTGAAGATCTAATAAATCATTAAAACATTCATAACACAAATACCCAAATTCTTCTGAATATCGATCACACATTATATTACCACAATAATTTTTATCACAACTTAAAACACCCATAAAAATCCTTTTTTTTTAATCAAGATACATTTTTCTTTTCATAAAATAATCTTTGTAATCTATTTTTTTGCCAAGATACTTGTTCATCAAAAGAGGAAAATAATCAGCAACTTCCTCTCTTGTTTTTATAGCAAAATCTTTTCTTTCAAGGTGTTTATATTTTTCAAATAAATCTTCAACATTAGCAACTAAGTGATTATATTTGTGTCCAATTTTTTCTTGCATAGATACAATATAATCAACAGTAGCTTGGTCATCTTGGAAAGAACCTATAAGGTCATCAAGATTATCAGAAACAATAAGAGCTGATAATGATTTTAAATTATTAACAGAATCTTTTAAATGATGTAAAGAAATGTAGCTGTTTACCTTTACCTTTACAAAATCTTCATTTGTTTGAACAACAAATCCTTCAATATGAGGTTTTGAAGTTTCTTTGATTTCTAAAAGTTCTCCCCAAGTATGTTTGTAAATTTTTGCAAAAGAAATTCCTCTTTTTTCAAGAGATTTAGAAATATCTACATCAACTGGTAATTCAGAACAATCAGAATTATCAACTCTTCCTAAAAAAACTAAATCATCATTTTGATATCTTAAAACAATAACATTTGAAGGTCCAACTAATTCAAATACAGGTGTGTGTTCTGTTTTAATAATGTCTTCAACAATAAAATTTCTAAGTTCTGTGTTATTATCAACAATAGATTGAGCTAATTGAGCTTGTTCAGAGTTGATAGATGTTTTTGATTTTGCAATAACTTTATCTTCAATCATTCCAAAAAGAATTAATGAGCCATCTAATTTTTCAAAAGAAGCAACTGGTTCATGTGTTTCAATAAATTCATTAACTGGAATAACCTCTCCAAGATTAAAAAATTTTTTATAAGCTCTACAAAAAAGATGCCACTCATCTGAACCTTTTGCTGAATAAAAAGCAGTTCCTCTTGCTTCTTTTGCGTAAGGTAATTGAAAATCACTCCAAGAAGCAAGGCGATATGAATAAGATTTAACAATATAATCTGTTCCATTAATATTAATTTCCTGTGAAGCTGAATAAAAAGCTTCATTTGTCTTAGTGAGCTCTTCTAGTGCATTATATAAATTTTCTAATTTCATATTGTTAAATCCTTTTTTATTATTAATAATATTATACCATTAAAATACTTGCAAATTACTTAATTCAAGTGTTTCATAAGAGAAGAAATAAATTCAAATTCCCATTTATCCAACTCTAATTTTGGATAAGCTTTTTCAGCCCATTGTTCAATCTGTTGATTTGATTGTTTTGGAATTTTCTTACCAAGTTCTTTATATTCATTTTCATCAACAAAACCATATTTTTCAGCTTCTTTTTTGTTATTTAAATATTTCCAGGCTCTTTCTCTCTCTTTTTTAATCTTTTGAGAGATATGGAAATTTAAAATATTTAAAAATGAAATAATTTTATCACTATTAAGGTAATTTCCGACACCATCTTTCCTCTTTTTATATTTTTTAAAAATATTTGAATCTGTTTTCTCAAAATAAATATCAACTAGATTTTTAACTGAATTATTGTCTTCTTTGGATAAATTATCCTGCGTTGCTTTCTTTAAAACTTTATAATCATTTAATTCAGTTTCAGTTAGTTGTAGTTCAAATGATAAGCTCATTTAATAAATCCTTTAAAAATTAATAATTAAAAAAATTATATAATAATAATACTTAAAAAAATATTAAAAAGGAGAAGTAATGGAATATGAAAAAGGAGATATATTAAAAATAATAAGAGAGATGAAGGAAATAAAAGAAATCAATAATAATATAAAAGAACTATTTGATAAAATAAAAAAGTTAAATAGAGTTTTTGATATATTTAAAATTCCAAAGTTAAATGGACAATTGGATAAATTATTGAGAGAAAAAGAAAATAAAAAAGAAATAGAAAAAGAATATATTTTTATTAAAAACAATATAAATGGATTTGAAGAAAAAGAAAAAGAATTATTACAGAAATCAAATGATTATTTGTTGGTTAAAAATTCAAATCAAGCAGAGGGTGAAGATAGAAAAGGAAAATTAGAAGAATTAAAAAAAGAGATAGACGAACTAGAAAACATCATGATAGAAAATATAGAAAAAACAAACAAAAAACTTGGTGAAGAATTTTATAAAAACAATATAAATGAATATAAAGCTGACAAAAAAATAAAACTTTAAGATTTAAAATAAAAAAGTATAAACATTCTAAAATATTATCACTATTAAGAGAAATAGAAAATATTAAAACAGAAAGAAAATTATTTATTGATTTTAAAAAAAATGATTATTTAAAAAAGATAAAAGAAAAAAATAGAATTAGAGATTCTAGAAAAAGAGAAAAAGAATGGAAGCAGAGTGATCTGAAATAGAAAATCTAGGGGGGATAAAAAAAAGAAGAATCTAAGTCTAAAAACTTTCAGAATAGATAGAAAAATCTAAATATTTTAAAAGTTCATCATTAATAAAATAACTTTTTAAATCTTCAAAATTCTCTTTAAAAGAAGTTAAGGCTTCTTCTTTTGTTTCAAACAGAAGCTCTTTTGGTAAAAAACCACTAGGCATAAAAAAAGAATAAAGACCAGGTGTATAATAATAATTTTCAACAGGATATTCTTTATCAATAATCTTATATTTATTAATTTTTCTTTTTATAGATTTTTTAAAAATAGTTTTATTAAAAATAGAAAAAGTAAGTACATCATCTTCATAAATATAATATGGTTCTTTTTCTTCTGAAATAACAGAAAAGCTAATATGCAAATGAGGTGCTGGATTGCTGTTATAGCAATTATATGAATTTTTAGCCTCTGTAATTTTCACTTTAAACAAATAAATTTTTTTCTTATGATAAATAGGAACATATCCTAATTTATTTTTCCATTTTGAAAAAAAATCTTCATCTCTCTTAAATGTATAACATGTCCCATCTGATACTGACATAAAAAAAATCCTTAATCTAATTCATATATTGTTTTTTTATATTTTGTTCCAACTAAACAACCAATAATCTGTTCTACTTTATCACAATTAAATTCTATAATTAAATGTGTTGCTTCTTCCTCTGATAGCAATACATAAAATTTATTTTGATGACTTTTTAAAAAGAATTTATATTCCTTACTTGTGTCATCTTCAAAATTATAGAAATATCTAATACTTAAATCTTCTGTTAAATGCCATTTAATATAATTTGTTAAATGAGTTTTCTTTGGAGATACCTGCTTTGGAAGAATACTTCTTTTTTTAATATACTGATAATAATCTTCGCTAATTGTCTTAATTTTATATCCATTTTTTTCTTCTGGATAATTTGGGCTATAAAAAGGTTCTGTAAAACAACAAAATGTTCTTTTTAAATTATTAAAAAAAGTATTTTCTAATGGAAATATTTCTTCAATTCCTTCAACAACAATTGGTTCATTTGAGTTTGAAGTAAAAGAGTATTTACAAAGTTCTCCTGTTTTAACATTAGAAATATATAAATAAAAATCAATATTAAAAATAAAAGAAATTTCAGAAAAAACACTAAGAATATTTTTAAATAATAAAATATCACTAGTTTTTGTTGGTTTTAAATTTAAAATTACTTCTTCTCTTAACAAAAGAGAACTTATTAAAAAGAAAAATCCCTTATTGTTAGAAAATTTATATTCTAAGAAATCAATAAGAGAATTGTTTAAATCAATTTCAATAAAATTAGTTACAAAAGATACTTTTCTTTTTTTCATAGATAGCCTTTAAAAAGTAGAAATATGTTAAAAATTATGCTTTTTTTTAAGTATAGCATATTTGACAGCAACTTTGAGAAATCTATCTTCCGAAGAAGAATTTTTCAAAAATTCAGTGTCAACAATATCAATATCTTCATCTGAAATATTAAATGGAGAAGATTTTTTTTCATTCTGAAAATCAATAATCTGTGAAACTATTTGATCCATAATCGAAAATGGTTTTTGAAAATTATTATCTATTTCAAGAGTTAAAATAACTAAATCCCAAGAAGAATTTTTTCTATATAAAATATCCAAGACTAGTTCCTTGTTTTTTAAAACAATTATATCAAAAGAAAGCTTAAATAAAGATAAAAATAAAAAAAGATTTTGAAAGTGAAGTAAATGGTAGAATTAACACAGGTAATTAACAGCCATTTACTTCTGAAAAGAAAAGGTCTATATTAATATGTAAGAAAAGGGTAACAAATCCTTTTCAAGATTAACTTAGAGTGGGCAACCAACAACCACTTCATTTCCTTCAACAGAAATGCCTTCCAAAAGAGACACAACCCCTGGGTCTCTTTCAACCGATAACAAAATTATAGCATAAAAAACTTAAAAATTTCTTAAATTAAAAAGAAATTTTAAAAGAAATAAAAAAATATTAAATTATAATAAAACTGAAAAACAAAATAAAGGTAAAAAATGAAAAAATTAATATTAGCAATAGTTGGTATTTCAACACTGGCAATGTCTTTGCAAGCAATGTCTTCATATGAAGAGTTTAAAATGAAAAAACAAAGTCATATGAAAAAAGAATTTAAAAAAATGAGTGCTTCTGGTTCTCTTGAAGAAGTTAAGCAAAAATATTTATCAAAAATAGAATCAAAGAAGAGTACAGCACCTGCTATGATGAAAAGTAAAATATCTGGAATTGAAAGTTGTATTAAATCAGCCTCGAGTATTCCTGCTGTTGAAAACTGTGTTCCTTCTACGATGAAATAAGTTCTTTTGCATTAATTATTAAATCAATATCTATAGAGGAAAGAATGTCCTCTATGGTTTCAAGATACTCTTCTTTATCTTCTTCAAATAATTCAATATAGTCAATCTCTTCAAAGAGTTCTCCTCCATGGTCTGAAGATTTAATAACAACTGTTCCTTCTATGATAAGATTATTATCTTTATAAATAAAGCAATAATCATTTGAGTTTTTATAAAATTCAAAATTTTCTTTTTTTATTTCCAACATCAAAAATCCTTTTATTTATATATTTATTTCTCGATATTGTAATAACCACCACTGTGTTCCATCAAAAGTGGCTTCAATATCAATAAGACCATTTGCAATTAATTTATCATTTGATTTAAGATAATTAAATAATTTATTTAAAAAATCAGTAAATCCAATAGATTTATAATCTTTATTAGAATTGATTTCATCAAAACCTCCTTCAATATCTTCAATATAAAATTCAATATCATATGTTAAAGAAGTTCCAGAAACAATCTGAGAACATTCACCTTCTGTAATAGATAGTGAAATTGTTGAAGAATCTGTAATATAAAGAACAAAAGAATATTTACTTTCAATCATCTCTTGAACTAATATTTGAGGTATTATATTGGTTTGTTTAATCTTTTGATAAACAAGAGATTTTTTTGTAAAAAAAGAATCATATACTTCTAATATTGATTTTTTAACATCTTCTTTACTTACATTCAACAATGATTTAAAAATCCCAGCAAATGAATGTCTTCCATCTTCCCCATATGCGGCGGACCTAATAGCATATGAATGGTAATTAGGAATCTCAATAGTGTCAATGTCCATAATATCTTCAGCAAATAATATAACACCTTCTGGAATATTAAAACCTGCTTTATTAAAAAAGAAAAGATTTTTTGATTTATTGCCAATTAAAGATAAATCAGAAGAAGAAATATTTTTTAAAGATATCATAATACCACCTATTTATAATTATTGTTGTTAATTAAAAAATTATAACATAAGTATTATTAGAATAAACTTAATTTGTTTAATATAAAGAAAGATATTTTGATGGAATTTCTGAAATAAGCCATACATTGTTTTCACTGATATAAAACTTAGAACCATCTTCAATCATTTTTTTAGTATCAATAATGAAAATAACTGTATGGGTTCCAGTATGAAGTCTTCTGTTCCCAACTTCATAAGCAATTTCTAAAGAATCTGTAAGGTGAACATATTGTCTTGATTGACTAGTTAGACCATTTATTAAAATACTTTCAACAAATTCAGAATTAGTTCCATGATATAAACAATTTTGAGGTTTTTTTTCTTTAAAAGAGATATCAATATCTTTAATAGAGTGCCCTTGGTTTGCTCTTAATTTGGTTTTATCCTCATTAAAAGAGTATCTTTTTTTTGTATCTGTGTGGACAATTTTTAAAAGAATTTGAAAATCAATATCCAAAACTTCAATCAAATCATTAACAAAAACAAAACCTTCTTTATCAATAACTGAATAATTGCTTTCTTTGTTTAATTTTGAAATAATCTCTTTTGGATTATGTCTTAAAATGTATGACAAATATTTGCTAATATTATCTAAACTTTTCTTTTTCAAAGAAAATTCCTTGTATTATATATTATTGATATAATAATACAAGAAAAAGACTTAAACATTTATTAAATTTTTAACATTATTATTTTCTTTTGATTTAGTTAAAATCTTATTTTGATCAAAATCAATAGTTATATATTCTCCTTCTTGGAAAAAAGAAGAAGCATTTTCAAAGAGTATAATATTAAAATCAAATTCTTTGCTATTAATAATTAAATGAGAAGTTTTACTTCCCTTTTCAGTTATAATACAACCAGAACCATTCATTTGTGATATTGCTGGTAAAAAATATTCTTCACTGGCAGTAGGAATGATTAAAATTTTATTTTTAGGAATCTCTTCCTCTTCTGGTTTTGGGAAATAAACTTCTCCTGAGATTTGACCAGAACCATTAAGGACAACAAAATCATTTGGATTGAATAATTCATATGTATTATATTTAAATGGAAGTTTAGAAACTTTATTGAAAAATATTTTATTATCTTTATTCTTATTAAAAAATGTAAAAGTTTTTGGAATATCTAAATTTAAAACAGGTGTAAAAACTTCCAATACATTCACATGCTTATGGAAAAGAGAAGAGAGTTTCTCATATTCAATATTATCAATATCTTTATCTTTTAAAATAAACTGAGATAATGTCTGAATAATTGACTTGTGTGATACATTCATAAAAACAATTTGATTTTTAAAATCAATCAAAGAAGGTATGGACAAATTATTTTCTAAATCATTATAAAATTCTTTTAGTGGAATAATATATGGTTTTGATTGAATAATTGCAGAAATAGGTTCATCATCTTTAATTAACTGTAAAAGCTCAAAAACAGTTTTATTATAACTTGTTTTTTTATTTAAAAAATCAGGACGAATTGTGGTGTTGTTATTTACTATATTTATTTTTTCTGAAGAAATTTGTTTATTTTCAACTTTAACTGCATTATTGTCATATGAGGTTTTTTGTTTCTCTTTAGTATAAGGAACTTTTAAAAGTGGAATTCCAAAATCATCCAAAGTTTCTAAAAGTTTTTCAAAAAGTTGGTTATCTTTTGATAAATAAATAATATCTCTTAAAGCATTTAGATTATACTTATGATAGATAATGCAAGAGATTCTTGGTTTTCCATATATTTTAGATACATTGTCATCATATTTTATCTCCATAGAACAAACAGTGATAAGAACATACAATAGATTATCTAATGTGTCTTTGTCACTTATAAAATTTTCAATAGTTTGAAGATGTCTTTCTTTTTCTGAAAAAGCTTCTTTTCTTGCAATTTCTATAAAAAACTTTCTTCTTTTATTGGCAAGGTTTGCTGGAATATCTTCATCTTGAGGTTTTAGTAAAGTATCATTAAAATCAGAATATTTAAGTATTCTATTATAACGACTAATATCTTCATATAACAAATCATTCAACTCTTCTAAGTCTCCTTCAAATTGAACAATTGGGGTATCATGTCCATATATTGTAGGAACTAAATTTTCATTATCATCAAATTCTTTTTTAAAAGGATGTATTTCATTGAATAACTCAGGGTCTGGTTCAATAAGCATATACCATTTATAACCACAATCATATTTACAATAAGCAATTTCTCCATATTGAAAATCATCTTGAACAACAGCAACTGGACTTCCACAAGATGGACAAGTAATATAATCTTCTTCTTCCATAAAAAATTCCTTTATGATATAATATATATTGGGAATATTATACACTAAAAAACTAAAAAATATATAAGGATTTTTTTTGATCAATATAGGAATAGAATTTGAGTTTTACTTAAAAAATAAATTTGATTTAAAAAATATTGTAGATATAATTAAAAGATATTTAAGAAAAATAACAAAAGAATGCAATATAATAGAAAATATAGAAGATAAAAAAATATATAAAAGCCCAATATGCAGAAATACAAATACATTTTATATTGAAAAAGATAATTCTCTTAATTCTAAATATGGATTAGAATTAATTACAAAAATAATAAAAGAAAATGAATTATGGCTATATTTGTCAAATATATTTAAAATGATAAAAGAAATAGGATATACAACAGAATTGACTGGACTTCATTTTCATTTGTCAAACGAAAACAGAAAGAAATTAGATAAAAATAAATTTATTAAAGAACTAAAAAAAATAGAGTTAAATACATTAAAAAAAGAGAGAAATGGAATAAATAGTATATTTGATACATTTAAAAATGACAAAGTAATAAATATATCAAACAAAATGGAAAAAAATTTTAATATTGTTTTTGTTAAAAATGAAAAATATAAAAATCATATAGAAATAAGGGCGTTTGGTGGAGAACGTTATGAACACAAAGGAAATGAAATATACAAAAAAATAAAAAAAATAATAAATGTATATAAAAAGGAAGAAATATATAATGACAAATAAAATGAAAAAATATGCAATAATAGGAGATATTCATGGAGAATTGGAATTGTTACAGAAACTATTAGAAAAAATCTTAAAAATGGGGTATGAACCTGTTTTTGTTGGAGATTTGCAAGATAGAGGTAAAAAATCAAAAGAGGTAATAAAATTAATTAGACAGAATAATTATAAAATGGTTCTAGGAAACCATGATGATATGATGATAAGAATGTACGATTATATTAAGAAGTATGTTGAAAATGAAAATAATATTTATGTAAAGCAAATGATACAAAATTGGTTTAATCAAAGAAATGGTTTTTTTCAAACAGTTGTATCATATGGTTTTGGTGGAATAGAAAAAAATGAAAAAGGATTTGAAAAAATGTTTTTTCATATAGAAAGTGAAGGTTTTAAATTATTTGAAGAAGATGTAAAATGGTTAAAAACAAAGCCATATTATTTAAAACTAGAAGGAACAAAAGCAAATGGAAGAGAGATTATAGTATCACATTCTTATATTTCAGATGTTTGGGGTGATATAGAAAATATAGAAAAAAAAGAATATATAACAGATACAATAATTTGGGGGAGAGGAACTCCAAAAGATATACCAGGAATTTATAATGTATTTGGACATACACCAGTTTTTTTAACGCCAGAAATAAAAGAACATTATGCAAATGTTGATACTGGTTGTGGTAAAAATGGAAATGGTGTTTTGTCTGCATTGCTTATACCTGAATTAGAATATATAAATTAAATAAAAAGGAAAATAATGAAGATATCAATAATAGCAGCAATCAGTGAAAATAATATTATTGGAGATAATGGAGATATGCCTTGGGGTAGATTACCTGTTGATTTAGAGTATTTTAAAAAAACAACATCTGGTAATCCAGTTATAATGGGAAGAAAAACATATGAATCTGTAGGTAAGCCTCTACATCATAGAACAAATATAGTTATTACAAGAGATAAAGAGAAAAAAATAGAAGGTGTGTCTATGGCTAACTCATTAGAAGAAGCAATAGAGATAGCAGAGCTGGAAACTCCTGAAGAGATATTTATAATTGGTGGTGGAAAGATATATGAAGAAGCTTTAAATAAAAATCTAGACAAGAAGATATATATTACAGAAATAAAAAAAGAATTTGAAGGAGATACAAGATTTCCAGAGATACAAAAAGAAAACTATATTGAAGAAATAATAAAAGAAACAAAAAAAGATAAAACAAATAAATATGATTGTGTTTTTAAAGTATATAAAAAAATATAAACAATATGAAATATAGTATAGTTTTTGCATATATATATATAAGTCATATATTAATGGCTTTCTCAAAAGTGTATCAAATAACAAATATATTATTGGAGAAAAACAATAAATTAGTTTTTTAATGTTTTTATTTTAACTATTTTATCTTCTTTAAAAACATCAAATGAGTTAAAAGTAGATATGATATTTTTAAAAAAAAGATTGATTTTTGGATCTGAAAATTTTAAATTTAAAAATGAAACAAAATCCTCAGAAAAATTTTCTTCAAAAAATAAATGTAGATATTCATCTTCAAAAAACTCTTTATTGCTATTAAATTCTTCTTCTGAAATATAATCTTCTGAATTATTTTTAATAAAATCAAAAAACTCTTTATCATCATAGTCTCTATAAAAATCTTCTATTTTATAATCTTCTCCAAAAAATTGAAGGATTTCAAAAATCAAATGACCATATTCATGCGTAATTGTATCAATTATTATTTCATCTTTTTTGTGTAATAATAATTCTTCTTCAATTTGCCTCTCTATAAAATAATTTAAAGAAATTGTGGCTTTTTCTTCTTCTGTCGAATATTTAACAAATCCTCCAAGTCTATTATCTAAGTATCTTTTAATAATAAGATTAAAATCAAAATATTTAATATCATTGTCTTTAAGTGTTCTACAAAACTTACTTTTATAATAAGCTAAATCATAATCAAAATAATGCTCTTCTACATATTTATCCATACCTATTTTTGATTTCATGTCAGTGCTTCTAAAATAAGCAACTTCTATTTCTTCAAGACCTTCTTCCATAGCAATAATTGCTCTATGCCTTCCTTCCTGTGAAAAAGAGTATTCTTCTTCTGTTCCTTCAAAATTTTTTCTATAAGTTTCTTCAATATTTATAATAGGAAAAAAATTCTTTGACTTTCCAGATTTAAAATCTTTTACAGATTCTCTTAAAGAAGATAATTTTTCTTCTTCAGGAGACCAATTTCCATAATCAGAACCTATCTGTTTGAACCCTTTTTCACATATTTTTAAATAATCTTTTGGTTTTATTTTAATTAAAAATATTTCTCTATTTTTGTTTTCTTTTTCGTATAATGCTCTATCTTTGTTTATAAGCATTTCATCATATAGTGGTATAGAAGTTTTTTGAGAAAATATTTTCATAAAATCCAATCCTTAATAATAATTATATATTATTATAATAAAGAAAATAATCTATTAAATTAGTAGATTAATGAATGTATAAAAGTTATACAATACAAAAATCATACGTTTGTTTATGTGTATATTTTATGCTTTAAAAGAAATGCTCTTATTATAAGAAGTTCATTTTTTTTCTTAAATTTAATCAATAGTTTTTGAAGTTTATAATCCAAAGTAGATAGATTAAGTTCATTTTTAAAAATTGTAGGTGTCAAAAAAATCTTATATCTAGTATCATAAAATGGAAAATTTGAGCAAAGTTTTTCAATTGAATTAAAATTTCCATTGATATCATAAAAATGATTTTTATATTTAAAAATAGAATGATATAAGCAATTTATTTCATCTCCGTCGGGATCAACTTCAATAAGATATAAATCAAATATAGAACCATTTGGTTCTATATATTTCAAATAAGAGGAAAAAAGAGAACAATCTCCTTGAAGTGAAGATATTGCTCAAAGAATCAAAATCAAAATCATTATAAACATCCAGTTTTATAAAGGAATTAATAAAGTTTAATAATATTTTATTTTTCATAAAAACTCAAATATAAAGAATATATATTATTAATATTCAATATCCAAATAATTTTTTGATTTTATCAAAATAAATATCTTTGCCTGTATTCTTGTAGCTTTGTATTAAAGATAAAAGTTTTTGATAAGGAATTGTTGTAATATCTGGATAATCATCCCAATCAATAGTTTCCTTTTGAATAAGGGCGTCTGGAAACACTTTCTTTAGTTCTTCTAATTTAAAATCAATGAAGTTAGAAAAATCTTTGTTATAAAATCCAATAGAGATAATATCATCATTTGTTGTAAAAAAATTAAGTTTTTCAAAAAAATCTTCATTTTGGCAATGTCTAAAAGGTGTCCCTTTTATATATGAATAATAAGGGCCGTCCATTCTGTATAAGTTATAACTTATACAATCATGTTCCTGTTTTAGACTTAATTTATATATCCTTTTATCGCTATTTTTTCGATAAATAATAATACAATAAGAGTCCCAATTATTAGTTAAAAAATCATAAATAATTTTCAAGTTATATTGTTTTGGTTCTAAATAATTGAAGTGTGCCATATTAAAATTCCTTCCAAATATTTTGTTGAATCCCAAAGGTTTTAAAATATCTAAAATAAAGTATTATTTTAATTCTCTTTGAGTGTTTCTACTTTATGCACAAGATTTGTTATATGTGTATTTTTTTTCTTTTAAATTTTCACAAATTTGAGAAAAAAATTAAGGATATTCATTTTTTTTAAAGTTTCTATAATTAATTGATTAGATAACATTTATATCCATTTGTTATAATAAAATAATATAATAACACAACTTAAAAAGAAATTAATCTTGGTTTATTAATTACTTGGATGGGGATTTTGTATAAAATATCTGTCCCAAGACTATTTTTGTATCTAATTAAATCACCATTAATATCATAATAATAAAAAGTTTTAAAATTTTTCATTCCATATATAATAGAAGTATAAGTATATATAACTAAAATATAATTTTGTTTTAATATTTCAGTGATATTAAAATAATTATCATTTGATTTATAATTTAAATAAGATTTCATTTAAAAATTCCTTTAAAGAAATATAATATTATAGTATTTATACTTAAAACAAAATAAAATAAAAAGTAAATAATGAAAGAAAATATTAAAAAATACTTAAATAATGAAATTGATATTGAAACATTGGTTCATTATTTTGAAAAAAACAAATATACAAAAGAAGAAATAAAAAAAGAAGGAATTGTATACACGCCTAAAAAAATATCAGATTATATTGTAAAATTATTAAATCCTTCGATTCAAGAAACAATATTTGAACCTTCTGTTGGGCATGGTATTTTTATTTTTTCTCTTTTAGAATTTATTCAAAATAAATATAATTTGTCTCCTTATGAGCTTAAAAAGTATCTTATAAAAAATGTTTTTATGCAAGATGTGCAAGAAAAAACAATATTGGAACTAAAAGAAATAATTATTTATTTTTTTAAAAAATTAAATATTTCTTTATCAAAAGAAGAATTAAACAATATTTATATAGGTAATACTTTGTCAAATGAAAAAAAAAGTTATGATATAATTTTTGGGAATCCTCCATATGTTAATATAAGAGTCATAAAACCTGAAACTTTAAAATATTTAAGAAAAAAATATCTATTTTGTAAAAAGGGTAATATTGATTTATATTATGCATTTATAGAGTATGCTATGATTCATAGTGAGCGTGCTTCATTTATTACTCCAAATAGTTGGTTATATAACATTAGTGAAAGAGACTTGAGAAAGGGGATTAAGCCTCATTTATTGAAATTAATAGACTTTAAACAACAAAAAATATTTAAAAATGCGGCGACATATGTTTCTATTTTTTTATTTGATAAAACAATATCAAGTAATAATATAGAGTATTCAGAAAATATAGAAGAATACTACACTAAGATTGACAAAGAAGACTTGGAAGATAAAAGATGGTCATTTTATAAGAAACAAATTTCACCTTATTTAAATAGCATAAAATATCATACTCCTATTGCCACCTTAAGGGATAAAATTTTTGTTACTTCGGGAATAAATAATAAAGATTTTATTGATTTTTATAAAATCAGTAAAATAAAAAATATAGAAGAATTTAAAAAATCAAAACAACAAATATTATTTCCTTATAAATTAGAAAATAATAAATATATTATTAAGGAAAAAGAAGAGTTAAGTAAAGAAAGTTATGATTATCTATTAGATAACAAAAAAGAATTAATGAAAAGAGATAAGGGAAAAGCTGATAAATATCCTAAGTGGTATTCTTATGGCAGGAAGCAAGGGTTAAATTCTTATCAAAATGATACTTATTTAATAATAATTCCTGGAATGATAAAAAAAAATTTTAAATTTTTTAAAATTCATTCAAAAGAGATAAAAAAGCCATTTTTATTTTCTTCTGGTTTTATATTAGAAGTTGAAGAAAAAGAAAGTGAAATATTAATTAACTATTTAAATAGTGTAGAATTTAAGGAATGTATGGTAAATAATGGTAAAGTTTGGAAAGGAAAAGAAGAAGACAATTCTTATTATTCTTTGTCAATTAAACAATTAAAAGAATTATTTTCTAATAGGTAATAACAAGTTTTGTCAATAAAAACACCATCTACTTTTTTAAGATTTTTGTTTTTTAAAACTTTTGAAAATAGTCTTTTAGAAGATATTGGAAGAAGCTCTTGTTTTAAAAGACAATCTTTGAGAATATCATATTTAATTAATTTAGAATATTTATTTTTAATAAGGAAATCTTTAATTAATTCTTCTGGTTCTATTCTAGAGAACATAATATCTTCTGAGTACCTAGCAATGGCATATTTTCTGGCAGAAGGTTTGGGGCAAGGTTCTAATGGTATAGGATATTTCAGCCACTCTTTGTTGTTAAAAATATCAAACTCCATTACAACAAACCCCATATCACAAATGGAAAAACAATTTTCTCCTATGGGAATGTTTGACAAAGTTTCAAATGAACTAACATTACCGGATAAATATTTGGCACCTTCTTGATATCCTGTGCCATAAAGGTCTCTTGTTAAAGCACAGCATTTACAACTTTTTGTATTTGTTAGTTTAATATATTGATATCTTTCTTTATCAAATCTTGATTTGCTCATGATAATTCCTGTTTAATCACAAAATTTTTCAAGTGTAATTGTTAGTATTTTTTCTTTTTCATTATAAGAAAAATAAAACCCATACTCAAAATTATAATTAGTATTGTCAAAAAGCCATCTATTAATACATAATGGTTCTTCCTAAATATTGTTAAAAGTCAAATCTAAAGCAGTCATTCCATTGTTTGGACAGTCAAAAACATTCATCTGCTTCTATTTTTAGAAATATTTCTATATAAGCGGTAATCATAATTTAAAAAATTCATCTATCTTGAACCAAAAATTTTGGGTTTAAGGCTTCTAATTCTTCTAAAGTTATATATCCAAACATATCAATTAAATCAAAGTATAATGATTTTATTTCTTCTTCTGTAAGATTTTTATATTCAAGATAAACTTTTAATCCAGCACCAGCATTATAATGAAAATTTTTAATCGTGCCTATAATTTCTTTTTCTTTGTAAACAAAGGAAATTGTTTTTCCATAATATGTTGATTGAACTTTCTTTATTTCTTCATGAAGAAAGTTTTCTTCTCTTCTCATTTCATTTAAATGTTTAAACATAAAAATTCCTTTTATATGAATCTATTAAAAATTCTAACATAAAACAAATTAAATATTGCTTAATTTTAAAAATAAATGTATAATCCATAAAAAAGAATATAAGGTAAAAAAATGAAACAATATTTAGATTTATGCAAAAAAATAATAAATGAAGGAACAATGATACACAATGAAAGAACAGGTAAAAATACATTAACAATAATAAATGCTGATTTAGAATATAATGTTGGAGCTGGTGAGTTCCCAATGGTGACAACGAGAAAAAGCTATTATAAATCAGCAATAGCAGAATTGCTAGGATATATAAGAGGGTATGATAATGCTAAACAATTTAGAGAAATTGGAACAAAGACTTGGGGTGCTAATGCTAATGAAAATGAAGCTTGGCTAAATAACCCTGCAAGAAAAGGTGAAGATGATATGGGGAGAGTATATGGAGTTCAAGGACGCCATTGGAGGACACCAGAGGGAAATGAGATAGACCAATTAAAAAAAGTAATCAATAACTTAAAAAATGGAATTGATGACAGAGGAGAAATTATAACATTTTATAATCCTGGCGAGTTCCATTTAGGTTGCCTTAGACCTTGTATGCATACACATACCTTTTCCTTATTGGGAGATACATTACATTTGACAAGTTATCAACGTTCTTGTGATGTTCCATTGGGACTTAACTTTAATATGATACAAGTTTATACACTACTTGCATTAGTGGCTCAAATAACAGGTCATAAACCTGGTATTGCTTATCATAAAATAGTGAATGCTCATATTTATGAAGATCAAATAGATTTAATGAAAAATGTTCAATTAAAAAGAGAACCATTTAAATCTCCAAAATTAATAATAAATCCAGAAATAAAAAGTTTAGAAGATTTAGAAGCTTGGGTGTCAATAGAAGACTTTAAAGTTGAAGGGTATGAATCTCATCCACCAATAAAATATCCGTTTGCAGTTTAAAAAGGTTTTAAGTGAAAAAAATAATTCAATATATAGGTTCAAAAGAGAAATTACTTGATTTTTTAGATGAAGTAATATTTTCAAAATATGAGAAAGAAGATAGTAAAATAAATTTTTATGATTTGTTTTCTGGAACAAATGTTGTATCAAACTATACAAAAGAAACAACAAAATGGAATATTAAATCAAATGATTTTTCTAATTATTCAAAAATATTATTTTCATTGATATTTTTTGATATGTTATCAAAAAAAGAGATAGAAGAGATAAAAGAAAAATTAGAAATATTAGATAAACTTGATTTAAAAGACAAAGGTTTTGTTTTTAATGAATTATCTGTTAATGGAAATGTAAAAACAATAGAAGACCAAGAAAAAACTTTTGGAAATCAAAAATATAAGTCAAGAATGTTCTTCTCAGAAAAAGTCGGTAAAAAAATAGATACAATAAAAGATAAAATAAAAGAGTGGAAAGATAATAATGAGTTTGGAAGTGAAAAAATAGAAGATATATTAATGACATTCTTAGTAAATTATGCTGATAAGAATTCAAATACAACAAGTGTATATGGAGCATATTTAAAAACAACAAATAAACTTGAAAAAGAAACACCATTTTTAAATAATAAATTATTGCAGCTTTTAGAATATAAAGGAACTGAAGAAAATAAAAGAAGAGAAATAAAAATAATAAATAAAGATATAATAAATGCATTAGAAGAGTATAAAAAAGAAACAACTCAAATAAAAAAGAATATTATATATTTAGACCCTCCATATTCTACAAGAACATATGAAAGTAATTATCATATATTAAATTATATAGTAGACCTAAATATAACATACAAAAGCATAAAATATAATTCAAAGACAGCACAATCAGCAGATGAAATAAGAATTAAAAATCCATTTTCTTCAAAGAGAAAAACATATGGGATTTTCAAAGAAATGATAAAAAAATCTTTAGAAATGGCAGATAATTTATATATTTCATACAATACAGATGGACTTATAAAGCAAAATGAAATAGAAGAAATTTTAAATGAATTAAATGATAAAGATATAAAATTAAAAACATATAAAAAATCATATAAAAGGTTTAAATCGGCAAATTCAGAAACAAAAAAACTAAAAGAAGAATTAAATAAATTGAAACATATTAAAGATAAAACTTCTGAAGATAAATTAAAATTACAAAAATTAGAAAATGAAATAAAAAATAAAGAAGCAGAAAAAGATAAAAAAAATTTAGAAGAGATAATATGGCATTTTTCAAGGGTTAAAAATGATTGAAATACCAAAAAATAGTATTTTTAAATGGATTGGTGGAAAAAAATGGTTATCAAAAGATTTAAAAGAGATTATAGAAGAGAATATAGAAGATAAAAAAATAGATATATATATAGAACCATTTGTAGGTGGTCTTGGCTCTTTTAAAGCAATACTTCCAATACTGATAAAGAAAAAAGTAAAAAAAATAATTTTAAATGATATAAATAAAAGTATTATAAATACATTTAAAGTAATAAAGAATGAAAAAGAAGAATTAATAAAAGAGTTAGAAAAAACATATATTGAGTTTGAATCAACATTTCCAAAAAACAAAATAAAAACAATTAAAAGAACAAAGCAAGGAGATATAGAAGGAAAATATTATTATTATGAATTAAATAAAACAAAAGATAAAGAAGAATTAAAAGATAAATTTTTGAAACAACCAAAAGACTTTTTTAATAAAATAAAAAAAGAATTCAATGAAGATAAGCTAAAAGATAAATATAGTGTTAAAACAGTAGCAAAATTTTTATTTTTAATGGATAATTGTTTTAATGGTGTGTATAGAGAGAATAAGAAAGGTGAATATAATGTTCCATTTAATTGGGATAATAAAAAGGTTAATTGGGGTAATAAAATAGAAATAATAAAAAAACATAATAAGCTATTCAATGAAATAAATATAGAATTTGAAAACAAAGATGTGTTTAAATTATTAGAAGAATACAAAAATTCAAAAAACAGTTTTATATATTTAGACCCTCCATACTATAATGAAAATGGAGGAGAGAATAAATATAACAGAGATATTTTTAGTAAAACAGAACAAACAAGATTAATAGCAATGTCAAAAGAATATGATAATGTATTATATAGTAATCATTATGAAGATTTTTTAATAAAAGAATTTGAAGAACAACAAAAAGAAATAGTAGTAAAAGAAGTATTTAGAAAGAACATAATGTCTTCAAATAAAGATACAAGAGACCAAGATAAAAAAGAATTACTTCTGTTTAGAAAATAGTCACAAAATTTAATTCCCATAGTCTTAACTATGGGCTTTTAATATATTTGGTTAGGTATTCTTTGTATTAATACAGGATTGTCTTTGTCAGAAAAATCAAAAAGACCAAATATATAATCTGTTTTTGAATAATCTTTTTCAGATTCAAAAACAGATTCTTCTGTTAAATATTCTTCTCCTATCTTAACAAAATATTTGAATTGAGAATTCTTTTCATTGAATTCTTTTTTTAATTTTCTGATTTCTTCTTCAAGATCAAAATCTTCATTAACTTCATATATTTTAAATAAACAAGCTTCAGAGCAATCTTCTTTTGAATGTATGTCAAATTCACTTTCAAAGAAAACTTCTTCAAGAGAAGAAATAGAGTTATCAAATGGGTCTAAATGGATAGAGATTTTTAAAAACATTTTAGGTTTTTCTTCAAGAACTTCCTTTTCTCGAATGAAATAATATTCATCTTCAAATTGTTCTTTATCAGTTTTTTCTAATAAATCTTTAAACTGTTCTGCTATCTCTTTATCAGTGAATGCTTTAAAGCAATAAGGGCATTCATAATCTGATTTGCATACTTCATATATTTTCATAAAAATCCTTTAATTATATTTCCATTTTCTTAATTAATACAGGTCTCTCTTTATCAGAAAAATCAAAAAGACCATATATATAATCAGAAGATAAGTCAAAATCTTCTGGAAGTTCATTTTCCTGATAATAACTATCTTCAATTTTAAATAAAAATTTCAGATTTTTGGTTCTTTCTTTAAAATCTTTTATAAATTGTTTTTTTAATGATAAAAACTCCTTGTTAAGTTCAAAAACTTTTGAAGAATATGTTAAATTATTTCTCTCTTGAATTTTATATTTATTTGCCTCGATAGATTGAAACATAACTATTGAATTATAAACAACATCCAATCTAATAGAGATATGAACTAATTGTTGAGTAAGTTCTTCAAAAACTTCTTTTTCCTTAATATAAAAATCATCAAAACCATTGTCAAAATAAGACAATGATTGAATATATTCTTCTGCAATATTATTGTCAGAAAAAGAACAAATATATGTATCTTCTACTTCTTCTTTTTTAAAAATTTCAAATATAATCATAAAATACCTTAAACAGCTAATTCTTTTAAAAATTCAGTTGCTAAATTCCATAATCGATTATTCATAGATTCCTGAACCCATTCAGAGCGAATACCTCTATTTTTTCTACCATTAACTGAAAAATTTCCATTAAAAATATTTTCTTGAACAGTATTATAAACTTTCCACAAAGTATCTTCTCTGTCATAGATTCGATTTCTTTCAACTATTTTTTGAGCAATCTCCTGTCCTTCTTTTTCAATAATTGGATTTAGATTTCCGAATTTCAATCTTAGAGCTTCCATTGCAAACTCATTTATTTGTTGGCTTTGTAAATGAATTTCATCCATGGTTCTAATAATATCCATTTTGTCATCGACATATGAATGAAATCCATTAAGAAAATCTTCAACAATTTGTGTTGTATGCTTTCCAATATGTTTTCTTTTTAAATGAGATAAAGAATCAAATGTAGTAAGACCATTAGAACAGGCTAATCTTAAAAATCCAATATTAAGTGAAAAACTTTTTGTTTTATTATTTGAATTGGTTAAATGAACCATTGGTTGCAATAGATCTTCTTTATTGACCTCTTTAAAAGAAGTGTGTTTTAAAATAACTTTATGTTTATTATATGGATTAATTGTTTTAGTCCATTCTACTGGTTCAAAATTTTCATTCATTAAACGTTTTAAAACAGAAACAGTATCTATTACTTGATATTTTTCAGAAGCTTTAAAAGCAGTTCCATTATGTTTAATAGAGGCATTTTCTGAAATAATTTTTTCAATAACTGATTGGTTAGGAATAGCACTCATATTATTTCCTTTTTATATATTTAGTATAATTATAGTAAAAAGACACTTAAAAAACCTAAAAACTTGTCAGAAGAAGAGATAAAATTAAAAAAAGAATTACTTTTGTTTTGTTAAAGTTTAAAGACAAACAAAGTGAAGCTTCAAATAATGATGAGTGGATGATTTTCTGACAGTTAAAATCCAGAACTTTTTATACTCTGATACTAACTAGGTTGTGTTCTCAAGATAATATATATTGTTTTAACATTAGAACTCCTATCTATAAATATTTAATCAACAATAGCAAAAAATATAACAAGATATAAAGAAGTTTTAAATCTATTGAAGATATTTTATAAAAATTTTTTTAATCAAGATATCTTTTTTTTAATTCATTAAATTTATGTTCTATTTCTTCTTTGTTCTCAAATATAGGTATAGAACATAGATGTTCTTTTAAAACTCTAACAATGTCTCCAAAATAAAACTTTAAAATGAAGTCACTAACTTCTGAATTTAAACTATCTGAAATAAAAATAAGTTCCTTTTTTGTTTTATTTGTTGGAGAATAAATATTTACACTATTTATTGTATATAAAGAATTAAAATCAACTTTTGATTTAATTTCATTTGAAATGAATTTATATACAATTTTATTCCTTTTAAAAACATTTAAATTTGGAGATTGCTGAAATTTATCCTTTAAAGAAATATAAAACTTCAAATCATTATCAAAATTTTTACCTTGTATTACCTCTGTGTCAAAATGTATAGTTTTTTTAGGAGAGATTTTCTTTTTATTGTTGCCTGTTACTATTCCTAAATAGAAATCACTTTCTTTTAATAAACTATATTTTTCTTTTAATAGATTTTCAATTATATTATTATTTGAAATAGTTTTATATTTATTTATATTTAAATTCCTATCTTTTTTTATGATTTCAACTTCTATAATAGAGATATTTTCTTTATATTTAAATTCTATTTTATCTGCTACTTTTGATTTATCTAAATATAAAACCACAATATCAGATAAAACTCCTTTAAATTTTTTTCCTAAAAAATCTATCTTATAAATGCCATTATTTAAAATATATTCTCTTATTTTAATATGGGTATTTATTTTCAATACAGAGTCAGGTAAAACAAAAATAACTTTACCTTTATTATGCGTATATTTAAACAAACTCTGGAATAAAAAGAAAGAATAACTTTCTTTACTTTTTAATTTTTTTTCAAGAGCTTTATTATTTATTTTAGCACCATAAGGAGGGTTTGTTATCACAATATCTACTATTGTATTTTTTAATGCTAATCCATCTTTATTTGTTATATTGGGATATATAAAATTCTTTTCATTATTAGACAAAGAGATTAGTTCTATAATGGAAACAAGAACAGCATTGTTATTAATATCATTTCCATATATAAATTTTAAAGGGTTTTCGCTTGTTGTTAATTTTATTCTTTTAAATAATTCAATAAGAATATATCCACTACCTGAACAAGGATCTAAAAAAGTTTTATTTTCAATATCTTCAGGAATTAAATTTTGAATAACGTCAATAGGTGTATAAAAAGAACCAAGGTTTGATTGTTCTCCACTCCCCATTATATATTGAACCAATACTCCTAGTAAATAATTATTATTTTCTAAATCTATATCTTTTTTAAATCCTTCATCTATAAGTGTAATATTATTTTTTATCCGAAGTAAAACATTTAAATATTTTTTATTTTTAAAATGAACATCATTTATAATAATTTCTATTCTCTTAAATATCAAAGTGTTTATCAATATTTGATTGTTTGTATCTGTCATATATTTATCAATTATTTCTATATTTAAAGATAGTTTTTTTAAATTCAATATAGAAGTCAATTCTCTTGGTATAACCTTTTTTTTACTAGATTTCTTATTACTTCTTGAAGATAGTTTATTATTATCTTTAATAAATATATCTATTACATTTGTATCAATATCATGAGAATTTATATCTATGTTTAGCCCTGTTTTTATCCAATTCTTTAAAGTAGCCATATCAATGTTATATTTATTTATTACTTGTTTTTTATTCATTTTTATTGCTCTTTTAAATTTTTAAATCTTTTAATATTTTTATAATATTATACCAACTAATACAACCTTCATAATAATGTAACATATGATATTTTATATTGCTTTTTTTGACATGAAATTGACCTTCTCCAAAATTTCCTCTATGTTGTTTATCAGAATAAGAAATATTTTTGTCAGATAATAATACCATTTTATTCATTTTAAAAACTAGAAATCCATTTTCTGTTAATATTCCATAATAAATTTTATCAAAATATTCTGGTTTAACTTGTTGCATATTACAATCAAAAGATAAATTTGTTAATTCATTAATAGATAGTAATCTTCTATTATAATTCTTTAAAAAATCGAATCCAGTTTTCATTTTTGTTTTTTCTTGGTGTAAAGCTCTACTACTTTTAATTTCAATTTTTTCTGTTTGGTGAATTCCATCATTTTCACTATTTGTATTTCCAAATTCATCAATATTGTAAAATCTTAATAATATTTTTTCTAAAAAACCACCTATATTTTTAGGTCCCATTCCAATAATTGAAGCTTTCATTTTAGATAAATCTTCATTTGAAACATCAAAATCTTTTTCAATATTTTTATTTTCTTCTAATAAAAATTCTAAAATTTTACTAATTTTATCTTCATATAATTTTAATTCTTCTATCTTATTCATAATCAATCCTTAAATTCTTTTTTATTTAATTTCCATTTTAAAAACTTATTAACTATTTTATTTTGATTTATCAAATATATTATAATATTTAATATGGGAAATCTTTTATAAATTAGATTTCTTTCAACTATTTTATTTTTAAATAAGATAAAAATCAAATGTAGTAAGACCATTAGAGTAATCTAATCTATAAATCAAATATTAAGTGAAAAGCTTTTTGTTTTATTATTTGAATACTTATTTATAAATATATAATTTTACTTAAAAGATCCTTAAGAAAAACTGAAACAAAATAAAAATGATGATATAATATATGAATAGAATAAAAAAAGGCAAAAAAATGAGTATAAAAATATATGATTTTTATAAAATAAATGAAGATTATTCAACAATAAATACAAAAATAAAACAATTAAGAAAAGAGATTTTCAAAGAAGCCGGAAAATTGTATCAAGAAGAATTTGTTGAAGTTTTAACAAACTTTGTTGATGGAAGTATTGAAAATATTGATGGAGAAGAAAAAAGAAAAAATAAATTAGAAATAAAATTAAAAAATGATTTTAATGATTTAAGAGAATATGCATATAGAACAAATCAAAAATATAAAGAACTTTTAGAAAAATTAAATAATTCTGAAAACTTGTTAGAAGAAGAGGTAAAATTAAAAAAAGAAATTTTGGATAGTATAGAAAAATATAAAACAGAAGTATTTGAAGAAGAATTAAATAATATAAAAAATAAAAAAAACAAATCAGATGTTGAAAAAATTGAAGGTTTAGTAGAAGAAATGTATAAAAAAGGAAAAAATTTCAATGTTTCTTATTTTGATATATTTTATAATAGTCTTGTATTGTATGAACATAATGGAGAATTTTATATAAAACTATTTATGAGAGATTATGCTAAAGAGATATTCTTAGAAATATTTGAAAATATAGAAGACAAATATTATCAAAATAGTTATGATAAACCAGACGAAATATCAGAAGAAGAATGGGAAAGTAGAAGAAAAGTAATAGAAGAAGTATTATTACCATATGGACAATTTAGAGAAGGAGGTTTGGTTGCTGATTTTGATATTGAACTATTTTTGTTAAAATGGGATTTCCATAGAAAAGAAGAATTTAAAAAACTAATTCCTTCTGACGAAAGAAGAAAAATAACAATAGCTAAAAGAAAAATATATGAAGAGTATATGAAAGACATAGATAAAAATATTCCAATACATAAGCGAATGAATAAATATAGTGAATATACGCAAACAGATGATTTTGAAGAAAAAATGGAAGAAGTAATAAAAACAATAGAGTTAAAAAATATAGAAGAGGTAATAGATAATGAATAAAAAAAGAAAAAAACTGGATTTGAAAATTTTATCAAAAATAGGTGGTTTCAAAGTTGAAGATTATGAGATATCAATATGTGGAACTGAAATACATTATGGAACAAAAGGTGTTGGAGATTATTTTGTCTCTATGGAAGAACACTTAAAAGAAGTGTCTAATACAAAAAGTTAGATAAAAGAATATAATAAATATAAAAATAGGAGTATTCATATGAAAAAAGAAGTAAATGTTGGGAGTGTTGTTTTATATAGAGATGAAGAAGATAATGAAATATATCCAACAATAATAACACATAAAACAGGAAACCAAAAATTTAAATATTATCGAGTTGGAAGAAATATGCTTGGTATGATTATGGATTACTTAGAACCTCAACTACAAATAAAATCTTTAAATAAGAACTTAAAGGCTTCTTATGATTCAATAGAAGATATTTTAAAAGAAAAAAAGAGTGATTACAGAGAAGAAGCACTATCAACATTATTTTATTATGTTGGGGTTACAGATGAAAGAGACAAAAGATTATTTCAAATTTTCAAAGATAAAGGATATACGCAAGAAAAAATATATGAAAAATATGAAAAAGAAAATTCAGAAATAAAACAATTATTTGTTAAAAATGGATTTGCAAATATGTATACAAATGAAAAAGCAAATGAAATATTAAACAATGTTTCTAATGAAAAAGAACTTTTAAATTTTGTTAAAAGTAAAAACAATAGGAATAATTATTTTAATAAAGGTGCAGAAGAAATAATATTTAAAAAGTTAAATAAATTAGTAAAAAATGAAAAAATAAAAAGATTTATAATGTTTAGATTAATAATAATGAGTGAAAATTTTGTAAACAATCATATAAAAGAAGTTATAGATATTTTAAAAGAATTTAAAGATTTAAATGAAAACAATAAATCATTATTTATAGATAGAATCCCAGTTATATTAAATGGAGTAAAAAGAATAAATGAATATAATAAAACAGAAATAGAAGGAAAAAGTAAAATATCTTCGATTGTAAAAGAATTAGAAGAAAATAAAGATTTTAAAAAATATATAAAAGAAAATATAGAAGAATATTTTAATAAATTAGTAGAAAAAAGAGAATATAATATTGGATATTATTTTAATATAGAAGATTTTATAAATGATGAAAAGATATTAGATTTAATAATTGAAAAGAAAATAAGTGTAAATGATGTTTTAAAATACACTGAACTAAGTGGAGAAATAATTCAATTTATTATTAAAAATGGTTTATATAGAGAAAGTTTTGAAGATGGTTCAAATGCTTCAGAATTAAATGTAAATGCAATAGCAAATCATAAAAATACGCCTTCTGAAATCCTTGCAAAAATAATAGCTTTAAATAAAACATATTTATCTGGTGATAGTTATGGTAAATGGGATGTTTTAGGTGCATTAAGAAATCCAAATATAAATAAAGAATTTTTATCAAGTATTGTTAAAGAGAATATAAATGAAGAAATATATGCATTTGGTGCTGTAGAAAATCCTAAATGTCCAAAAGAATTAAAAGAAAAAATAAAAGAAGTATATGGAGAAAAAGTTGAATATAACTCTTCTGGTTACAGAATGGTTCATAATTTTAAAGAGGAAGAAAAAATAAAAACAAAAAACAAAGGAAATATAAATGTATGAGAAGACAGAAACAAAAACAAAAAAATATAATAATTATCTATCTATTAAAGAAATAGAAGAAATTTATACAGATGAAAAAAAAATCTATTATTCAGTTATGGTTGAATTAGAAGAGATACCAAAAGAACAACTGAGTATAATGAGTGAAAAAAATTGGTATAGTGAAAAAGGTGAAATTTTTTATAAAGAACTATACAAAAATTTAGAAACAAAAATAAAAAAATTCATAAAAAAAATAGAAACAGGAGTTGATGGTGAAAGTGATTATTTAACTATGCATTTTGAAACAAAAAAGAAAGAAGAAGCAACTAATATTGCAAAATATTTAAAAGTATATTTATCAAGGATAAATGATAAAAACATATTAAATGAATTTAGTAAGTTACCAGAAGAAGAAAAATTTAAAGGTATTGGAGAGGATTTTTTTAAAAAAATATTTGAAAAATTACATGAAAAATTAGAATTTAAAAAAGAAAATAAAAATAAAAATAAAATGTCTTAAAATCATTTCTTTAAGACATTATTTTTTTTAACAGTTTTAACAGTTTTTGTTTTTTTTTCATTTTGATATTTACCTGTCCAAGGCTTAATTTTAGAAATATCAATAGAAAATTCACTTCTATTTTTTACTAAATTAATCAAAGCAATCTTCCTAGCAGAAAATTCTTCTTTTCTTCCAACCTTATCTAATTCGGATAGAGTTAAATCAGAGCCATCTGGCAGAAAATAAGGGTCAAAAGCAAAACCGGGAACTTTTGGTTCAACAACAATACCATTAATAATTCCTCTGTAAACATGAATTTGTTCACCATCATTGTAACCTATGGAAGTTATCCAAGTTGCTACCTTTGTGTTTTTTAATTTATCCTCTTGATTCCATTTAATATCAACTACCTCTTTGCCATCTAAAAGTAATATAGTATCTTCAACAATAATATTTTTCCCAGCTTCTAAAGATTTATAAATAATAACTTCATCTTTATTGCCATCAACTTCTGGTAAATCAATTCCAGGCTCTATAACTAATTTATCTCCAAGAATTCTTTTAAATTCTGCCATTTTGCTTTTATTTGAAGTTTTTAATATCATATGTATTTCCTTTTTTTTTGTATATTTTATGTTTTTGTTTCTATAAAAAGTATATTATCTTTTAATAGAAACAAAAGAAGTATTCTCTTTTTTCCTTTTGTTTGCAGAATATAGCTGAACATGACCTTTTTCAAGTTTTTTAAGTTCAATATTGATATATTCCCAAATATCTTCTGTTGTTACTTTATTTGTCATAGGTATTTGAAATAAATCTAAAATTTCCTTTTTTGTACCTTCTACAATTGTTGTATCTCCATTATAAAAATAATTAAAAGTCATTATTCTATTTTGTTCTTCTTCATGACAAGCAGTTCTTAAAAGAAAAATAAATGCAGAATCATTTGCTTCTTGTCCTAAATGTTCCATTTTTTTGGAAATTACATTCTGAAAATATTTATTATTTTTTAAAATGGAAGAAAGAAGTTTGACATCTGTTAAAGAATTAATTTTATTTGTCTTTATAATATCAAAAATTGTTTTATCAATAAATTGTTTATAATATTCTTGATGAAGTTTTTTGGTATTTTTTAAATATTCTGAGTATTCAATTTTATCAGAATATGAAAACTTTGCAATAGGAGAACCAAACTCTTCTGGGAGGTTTTTTCTTATATATAATTCAATATAATAATTAATATTTTCATTTTTTGAAATATCAGAAAGATATGAAGAAGGTATCTTTATAGAAACAAATGTTGGGAGATTTTCAAATTGTTCTTCCCATTCAATATCTTTTACATAAACTTGAAGGTCTTTCATAAATTTTTCCTACCTTTTAAAATATAAATAATTATAATAAAAAAATATATAGTTTGTATTAATTAAAATTTTTGACATATAAAAATTATAATATATAAAAGAATATTTAAAATTGTGGTGAGTTTAAAAGGAAAAATATGATAAAAACATGGGGAGATGTTATAAAAGAAAATAAAGATTCAATATATTTATTTGGTTATGGTTCATTATTGAATAAGCAAACACATGAAAATAAACATAAAAAACTTATAAAAGCAAGAGTAAAAGGGTTTAAAAGAGTATTTGGGTTGTCATATGATAAAAATAAATGTAAGGATAAAAAATATAATGAAAGATTTAAAGAATCATCAAAATATTTAGGTGAAGATTTTGAAATAAAATGGAATAAATTAATATATAAAAAAAATAGTGGTTCATTGACTGTATGTGAAAGTAAAGATTCTAAATTAAATGGATTATTATTAGAAATAAAAAGAGAAGATTATATAAAATATGCAGAAAGAGAATACAAATATATTCTAAAAGAAATAAATGTAGAATTATATGATAAATTAGAAGAAAAAGAAATAGAAAATAAAAAAATATATATTTTATTAAACAAAGAAGAATTAATAGATAATGTTGAAATATATTATTTGTATCAAAAAATATGTAGAATTGGTGCTTATATAAATGGTGTTGATTTTGGTGTTGATTATGATGAGACAACTTATGACAGAAATGGAAATAAAGCATATGAAGAAATAAACAGAAGATTTTTTAAAAATGGTAAAAAAGTAAAAATTACAAATAATTTAATAACTTTGAATAGATTTCCAGAACTACAAAAAGAAATAATAAATAATGATGGTGAAATAGGGATTATTTTAGATAAAAATAAATATATGATTAAAATTTTTATTTTAAATAAAAATAAAGAAATGTGGATAGACCAAGGAGATTTGTCACTTTGTTCAAATGAAATATACTAAAATTTTAAAAATAAGTATAAAGGAATATTTAATTATGGTAAGTGTGTCAGTTATCTATTTGAAAAAGTAATTTTAAATTTTGCCAAAAATCCAATAAAAAAATCACCTTGTTTTGGTCTTTTTGAAATGTCAATTCCATTTTCTTCTAAATATACATGTTTAACAAAATAAAAATATTTTTTTAATTGAGTCCTTAGTTCTTTAAATCCTAAAATAGGGCAATATTTCTTATCTTCTATATTATTTAAAATATTAGGAAAGTCTTTATGGAAACTTATAAAAGAGATATTCTTTTTATTTATAACATTTTCAGAAAAAAAATGTTTAATGTTCATTTGTTTGTGTTCCTAATTCATTAATCTTTCCATATTTGTTGTTCATAATTATACCTTGGAATATGTAATAGGTGTACTTAAATCAATGCCATATCTATATGATTTTAATAACATTTCCTCATTGACCATTAAAGGTGTTCTAATTAAATATTCTCTAATATGTTCAGTAATAAAACTTTTTGGTAATCTTTTAATATAGTAAGACAAAACAAACTCAATTGCATGGTCTCCTGTATTTAATACTTGAATTCTAAATTCATGTTCTGAGATTATCTTTTTATATTGTTCATTTTTTAATAGACTCTCTTGTGCTTCTTTAGCTATTTTTCTAACTTTATCTATATAGTCTGAAATATGTTTTTCTTTTACATCTTCTACACTTAACTCAATGTTCTTATATTTTTTTTGTTTTTTCATTTCATTCAGTATTTCTCCTGCTTCCTCATTTGTAAGGTGTTTGGGATAACCTATCTTATAAGAAATAGTTCTTCTTAACCCCTGTTGTGTAGATATTTTTGAAAGGTTGTGAATTTGTAATTTATTTAACATATTATTTGGGATGGTTGTTCTGTTGTTATCCAAAATATTTAAAAGGGATAAATGAAAGAAATTTGCCTTATTAACAATAAAAAAATCTTCTTTGTTATCAAAGGCAATAACATCACCAACTGAAAAAGCTTTATTGTTAAGAGAAGCTATTCCTCCATAAATATCTGGAAACCATACACCATTAGTTAGTGCTAAAGCACCCAATGTAATACCAACAATGCCAGTAGTTTCCATTAATGAAGCAGCAGACCAAATTTGTATATTAAAATAAATTGTAGAGAATATAATAACAACAAGAGTTACGAGAGACCACATTCTACTAGAAGGAGTGTCCATTGGAATTTTCTTTCCATCTATTTCATCAACAATCCCCATTCTTAATTTAATAATATAATGAACAACAGATTGAAAAATAAGCATTGAGTATATTGTCAAAAGGCTTAAAAATATTTTTTCAATATAATCATTAATATGAAGAGAGGAAAAAAAGAAAATAGTGCTTATATGTGTAATCTGTAAAATCAAAAATGCTGAAGCTAAAAAGATAGATACAGAAATTCTTTTTTTTGCCTGTTCTAAATCATCTTGATATAAAAAATTAAATATTTTTTTAGATATAAAAAAAATACCAATATTTAATAAAAGCATTAAGACTTCAAAAATTGTAAATTCAGAGTTCATATAAAAATCCTTGTTTAAATGTTATAAGAATAATATCAAAAAGAATATTAAAACATACTTAAAATATTATTTCCTTTCTTTTCTTTTTCTGCAAAAAATCTATCAAAAGAAATTTTTTCTTTTGTATAAGTTTCATTTTTTCTAAATTCTTCAATTATATAATAAATCATATCAGAAGTTAAATTACCTTGACTAACACCCAAATCATAGATTTGTTTAAATAATTTATAATCAGAGCGTTTCTCAAAATCTAAAAATAAAAAGAATAAAGCAGGATCTTTGCCATATGTTCTTTCAATAATAGTTTCAGGTCTGCCAATTAATTTTTCTAAAGTGGTTTTCCTTTTTAAAGCTTTGTCAAAATTTAAAAGAATTTTAAAAAGAACCTCTTCTTCAATAATCTTATCTTTTAATAATAAATGTTGGAGTTTTTTAAAGTTTTCTATAAAAATAGCACTATTAAAAATGCTAAACTCTTCATATTTAATAGAAGTTGCTTTAATAAAATTAAATTTAAAACACAAGGAGAATTCAAATATTTTATGATTATCTTTAACATATCTCTTAACTTCTTTTTGGATTTCATTCATTTGCTTAATTTTATTAATAATTGGGGTTTCCATATTTTTCCTTTTCTTTTATATTTATTTTATCAAATAAATCATTAAAAAAAGCTTAAAATTTTTTAAAAAAATATAATAGAATAAAAAAAGGAAATAATTTGAACTTTATAAACTTTATAAACAAATATGATGAATCTATTAAAAACATGAAAAAAAAAAATAAAAACATTATTAAAAATAAAAAAGTAAAAAACAAAAAAATATATAATAAACAATTATTAAAAATAAAAATAACAAATTGTAAATTTAAAAATGTAATTTTTGAAAATTGTGATTTTGAAGGTGCTTTTTTTAGTGATAGTAGGTTTACAAATTGTAAATTTAAAAATTGTAAATTTGTGAATACAAAAATGTATAATGATAAAATAGAAAGAACTATATATATAAACTGTGAATTAAAATGGTCTAAAATAAAAGATACACAAATCCAAAGTTCATATTTTAAAAATACAAAAATAAGATCAAGTAGAATAATAAATTCAATACTGCTAAATAATAAATTTAAAAATACATATATATTTAATTTAATATCAAATAATGCACTTTTTGTGAATGATAAATTGAAAAATTTGAAAATAAATGGTATAGATTTAATTTTTTACAATAATGATATTTTAATAAAAGGTGAAAAAAGAGAAATAAAAGATTGGTATTTGCTAAAAAATTATCAATTGAAAGAAATAGACCCTAAATTAAAGAGAGTATTAACAAAAAATAAAAAAGAAATTGAAAAAATAAATATTTCAATTATTAACAAAAAATAATTTAATAACTAAATGGCTGAATCTAACAGTCTAAACTTATTTAGAAGTTTGGTAGTCCATTGAGGTTAAAATTAATAAAATCAAGAAATTAATAAAATAATTAAAATTTAAGAAAAAATTAAGAAAAAAAAATGTATAATACATTCATAAAAACTTTCAAAAGGAAAAAATATGTATAGGAACTGTTATATCAGATAACCTAAGCTCAAATCTAAGACATTGAGTTTAGGTGGTTTAAAAATCATTTAGTCTTAATGTCTTAGGTTTGAGAAACATATTTTATTTCTTCTATTTAGAAATTAAATCCTCTCAAACTTAAAAATCAAAAATAAAATTTAAATACCTCAATAGCTCAGTTGGATAGAGCAATGGTCTTCTAAACCATAGGTCGCAGGTTC
>Ga0256843_1000057_pt1 | contig 94566 bp, 96 predicted proteins | sample AlvinellametaG_FD_191572 | JGI IMG/M metagenome (GOLD analysis project Ga0256843, IMG submission 191572) | Pompeii worm associated microbial communities from hydrothermal vent at the East Pacific Rise, Pacific Ocean - Alvinella | ecosystem: Host-associated > Annelida > Integument > Unclassified ... | reverse complement strand
TGACAATACCGCCAAGTGACTCCAAAGCTCCTTCGTCTTGTTCGTCGGAGTAGTACAATTCAACTCCCCAACGAGAACCATCCCCTAAGGTCTTCTTTATAAGATGACCAAGATGTCCAAGGTTGATGACAATCTGTTTAAATCCAGCCTCACGCAAGCGCTCTATGTGATGAACAATTAAAGGCTTCCCAGCAACTGGTAAAAGAGGTTTTGGAATCATATCGCTAAGCGGACGCATTCGCTCTCCACGCCCGGCAGCTAGTATAAGGGCTTTCATTGTGTTATCTCCTGAAGTAGTTGTGCAAGCTCTTTTGTCTCATCATATCTCTGTGCGGTATCAAGAGTATAGTTTAGCGTGAGGGGGATATCTTTGAGGTAGCCCTCTTTGCCGTCACGCAGGTGCAGACGCGAAAATATTCCCAAAACTTTTATGTGTCTTTGCATTCCCATAAAGTCAAACCATTTTATAAATGTATCATCACTCACATCAGGAGCGACTTTGTCACGAAAATAAAGAACAAGTTCAACTATATCTTCTCTCTTAAAAGCTATGTAACAATCTTTAAGCAAAGAGACCAAGTCATAGGTGAGTGCACCGCTCATTGCATCTTGATAGTCAATAATGCCAAGCTCCCCATCTCGTCGTAGCATAATATTGCGTGAGTGATAATCACGATGAACAAAGATATTTTGGGGTTGCGTGAGCACGGTGTTGCTTATGGTGTCAAGTGCTTTGTCCAGGAGAGTTTTTTGTATCTGCGTGAGATGAATTTTCAACTTTTTCTCCAGATACCACTCACGCATTAAGTCCATCTCAAAGTGTAAAAAGGCTTTGTCATAGAGAGGAAGTCCCTTTGCATCAGCTTTTTGCATCTTTACTATCTCATCTATCGCTTTTTTGTAGAGTGTTTTGAAGTTTGCTTGCGTGAGCTGTGAGAGCAAGTGGGTATTGCCAAAATCTTCGATGATAAGATAACCTTTTTCTAAATCTTGCTCATAGATTTTAGGAACATTAACCCCTGCGTGAGCAAGTCGTTTTGTGACATTCAAAAAGGGAGCAAGAGACTCTTTTTCGAGTGAAGAGTCCATCACTAAAAAGCTTTTATCACCTTGCGTGAGACGATAGTATTTTCTAAAACTGGCATCTGCTGATGCTATGCTTATCGCATACTCTGCGTAGGGAGTAGTCTCTATCCACGCTTTAACTGCCTGCATAGAGTGCTCCTAAAATGGTGTTTTCCTTCGCTCCGGTAATAGAGCTGAGCTCTGTTTTTTCTCTTTTTATTCGTTTGTATGCCAGCCAGGCAAATATCATCGCCTCCAAAGAGTCGCTCTCTACCCCGTGCGCATCACTTATAGATACTTTCGCTCGTGAAAATGTAGCAATGCGTTCAACTAAAAAGCTGTTCTTTGCACCGCCGCCACAGAGGATGAGCTCTTTTACACGGAGTCGGTTGGCTTCATTGGCAATGGTTAGGGCCGTGAGCTCCAGCAAGGTTCTTTGGATGTCACACTCTTTGAGTGAGCCAAACTTTTGCAGGTAGCTATCAAGCCACGCCTCATTAAAGTACTCACGCCCGGTACTCTTTGGTGGTATTTTTACAAAGTACTCATCTTTGAGCATCGCTTGCAGCAGTGGCATTACAACTTCGCCGCTTTTGGCAAAGGCGCCATCTCTGTCATAGGGCTTTTTTTGACTTCTTTGCATAAAGGTATCAAGCAGAACATTGCCGCACCCTATGTCCCAGCCAAGCGTCTCTTTGCCAAGGTAGCTGATGTTTGCCATACCGCCGATATTGACAACACCCACACCCTCGCCAAGATGAGCAAAAACTTCTGCATGAAAAGCAGGAGCAAAAGGGGCTCCCTCTCCACCGTTTGCAATGTCGCCGTTTCTAAAATCTGTCACCGTATCTATACCGCAGCGCGCTGCTACAACACTCCCTCTTCCAAGCTGCATAGAGAAAGGATATGCAGAGTTTGGCTCATGCCAGAGTGTCTGACCATGCAGTCCGATGGCTGTGATGTCGTTGCGTGAGACGGAGTTGTTCTCTAAAAAGAGATTTATTGTACTGCTAAAGAGTTCAGCGAGTTTGACATCTATTTCGCCGATTTGTTTGAGAGTAGAGGGCCCTTTGATAAGTTCTAAAATCTCCTCTTTGAGCTCTTTTGGGAAGGGGTGTTCATAGCTTGCAAGGAGCTTGATGGAGTTCGCAGTTATCTCACAGAGTGCAATATCCACACCATCCAAGCTTGTACCGCTCATTATGCCGAGGTAGAGTTCTTTATTCATATAAAGACTATACCCAAACTCTGATTAGCTTTGTTTTAATTACATTTATACCAGTTGTTATATCTATCCCAAATAAGTGTGTTTTTATAGAGTCTTACTCCATTATAGTATGGGGATGTTCCCTCTGTATCAGAGATTCTTAGTTGTATATTTTCACCATTGACTCTCTCTACAAATGCCTTCATTGTTATAGAGAGAATAAAAGCGGTTGTTCCATCTTTGCAAACTTTGTCGCCTACTCTTTTTGTAGCATTGTATGCAGCACGCTTTTTCGCATAAGCTTCTGCTTCACGTTTTTGTTGAGCTTCTATATTTTTTATATCTTTTTTTGCTTTTTTTGTATATTTGGAGTGTGGATATTTTTTTATAAAAGCTTTTAAGTCGTTCAGAGATGAAGCTTTGTTATATGCTTTTTTTTCTATTGAAGTTTGAAGCATTTTTTTGACTTTTGATTTTTCTTTATAGTTAGGGTATTCTTTAAGGAACCCTTTATAGGCTTTAGGCGTATCTAGCTCTTTGGCAAAGGAGAGATCTTTTTCTATTTTCGCTTTATTTGAGATGATTTTTAACTCTTTAAAGTGCAGTTTATTATTTTTTACTCGAAAGCTTACAACAGGTACAAGTTTATTATCTAAAAGATCAGCTTTGAATTTTTTAGCTTTGCTAATAGATATAGGGATATCTACTTTCATTTTTAGATTGTTTGAAGATGAATAGAGTGTCGCACGAAAGAACTCTTTGTCTGCATTATATGTAATGTCTGAAAATTTTGGATCGCCAAATATCATTCGCATCGCTTTTTGTGCCATTGCTGTAGCTGTTTTTTTGATGACTTTTTTATCTTGATTATGTTTTTTCGCTTTGTTGTAACGAATATCTTCAGCCTCTAGTGCTCTTGAATACTCTTGAAGTGCTTTCTCGTTTTGTTTATCAATATCTTTGTTCTTTTTGGCAATCTCTTTTTTATATTTTGCTACTCTTTTGATAAAATCATTACTCTTTTCAAACTCTCCTTGTGAGAGTTTTTTTATCTTTATATGTGCAAACTTCTTAGGTTTTTTAATTGCTTTTTTTGTGACTTTAAGCATCTCTTCTGTAAGTTTTGATGTTAGATAGGCTAATTTTTGTTCTGGAGTATAATGTGTATTAAAAATGATTTTATCGTATGGTGCATTTGGCTTTCTTACTGGAATTAGTAGTTGTAGTGAGTATATCATATCGTTATCGTCTAAATTAACATTATAGCAATTTTTAGAATTAATAGAATAAAAATAAGGTCCATCATAAAGTTTTGTTTTTTTATTATAAAGATATAAAAATGGATTAGTCTTTGTAGAGTATCGAGCGTTGCGTATTCTTGTTAATATAGGAAGATTATATGATGAATATTGATTATGCCACAATAAATTTGTTAGTTGAAAATATTTTTGGTATTTTTTAAATGGATTATTTCTTCTAGCATCTATTGGTGTTGGGAAAAACCAACTATTTGTCATTCCATTTATGTTAAGATGAGACATCTCTGCATACTTTTCAATTCTTGATCTGCCTTGTTCTGTTTTATAACAGATATTGATTGTATTATTGTCTTTAAAACGCCAGTATTTTTCATTGTCTTTTCCAAAATTTCCGGCATATAAAAGAGTGTCTAATTTACAAGAGTAAATTTCTCTATCAATATTGCGAATCTTTTTAACTTTTAATGTGTCTTTTAAGATAGTGTGCGGTTTTTTCTTTTTAACATAATCAACATAGGCACTTTGTAGAGCCCATATTAGATTGTTTTTACTATCATAGACAAGAGAAAAGCGTTCATTATGGCTATTCCATTCAATATTTGTTACATATTTAAAATAGTTGTTTTTTATTTTTGGATACGATATTTTTTTTAAATTGACTTTATGTACTTGGTCGTTTGTGAGTGTTATCCAACTATCATATTTCTTATATCCAGGTTTTGTAACTACAATATGATATTTTCCTGGTTTAAGTTCTATATTAGCATGATATTTAGGTTTAATATTCATAATTTTTATGGTTGCACCTGGTAGCGTATCTACTTTGAATTTATATCTCGTTTTATGTTTGATTGCTCCTTTGAAGTTTTGTTGCTGTGGTTTTTTTTGGATGGATTGAACTTTTTGTGGTGCTTGATAATTGCTTTGCATACATCCGACAAAAAAAGATGTGATAAGTAGAGATAGCAGGGATTTTAAAAAGAGAGACACGGAATTCCTTTATATAACAATGCGATTATTCTAATTAATTTTGTTTTAAAATATGATTAAAACGTCATTATTAGAAATGAGATAATTGTCCCAATAACAAGCTGCCAAGCAAAGCCGATATGCACGCCAAAAACATACGGCTGCAGGGCTAAAACAGTCAAAAATCCACCAAGCAGAGCCGGCAGAACTGTTTTTGCACTTCCTCTTTTTGTAAAGATAGCAGCAAAATATACCCCCAAGAGTCCTGCGTATGCAAAGCTCATCACACCAAGTGCAAAGCCGATAAGTGAGAGTTCGCTCTCTCTTTGCCAAAAGTAGCTTACTACTGCCATAAGGGTTAGAACTGCGGCAAAAAAGAGAACGGCTTTGCGTGAGGCTGAGAGGAAGTGAGCTTCTTTTGTATTTGGCTCTTTTTTGAGTCTCCACGGCTTATAGATATCTTCTACTGCTACACTTGCCATTGCCCCTAGGACCGAGTTGGTACTGGAGAGTGCTGCGGCGATGGCTCCTACAGTTACAAGCCCACGCAGGCCTTGGGGCATCTCATTTAGAATGTAGTACATAAAGATGGTAATGCTCTCTCCCTGAAAGTTCTGCGTGAGATTAGTGTTTTGATAATGCAAAAAGAGCAAAGCTCCGATGGCTAAAAAGAGTAGAACAATAGGAATAGTGATAATGATGGAGAGAATAAGTGACTTTGTAGCGTCCTCTTTGTTTTTACAGCTCAAAACCCGTTGCGTCATATCTTGGTCAAGTCCAAAGGCTGCAATGTTGAGCAGCAGCCATCCGCCAAGCAGGGCAGGGATGCTAAATTTGCCATCAAGTGAGCTGTCAAAGAAAACCAGTTTGTTATGCTCACGCAGCGCTTCGATGATGTTTGTATCTCCCAAAGAGGCATAGAGATACCACAGCACCAAAATCCCTGCTCCTACATAAGTGACAGCTTGAATAATGTCGCTGTAGATGATAGACTTAATCCCGCCAAAGTAGGCATAGAGCAGTGCTCCACTAACAAGCAGCAAGATAGAGATAAACATATGCAAAAAGTTGATGTCCAAAAAGAGTATCATACTAATGGCAAGAGCTCCGATGTAGAGCCTTGCACCACTTGCCAAAATACGCCCGATGAGAAACATTATGCCGGCTTGTTTTTTTGCCGCCTCACCGTAGCGTTTCTCTAAAAGTTCATAAACAGTTACAGCTCCAATGGCATAAAAACGGGGTATAAGAAATTTGGCGATAAAAAAGACCGCTAAGAGGGCAGAGAAGTAAAAACCTATAAAGGTAAAATCATGCGCGTAGGCAAACTCGGGAGCACCCAAAAAAGTAGCGGCTGATTGACTGGTTGCTACTATGGAGATGGCAACACCAAGCAGCGGCATAGAGTTGGAGGCGACGAAATAGTCGCGTGAATTTGTAACTTTTATCTGACTAAAGAGGTAGGAGCTGATTGCTAAGATTCCAAAGTAGCTAAAAAAGACCAGCCAATCAAGCCATCCAAAAGCACTACTCATCTGCACCCTTAAGGTTTAAATTTTTGACACCTTTTCGTACGGCTCGCATAAATTTTTCTCCAGGGTCCGCTTTTGTTGTTCTGTACCCTGCATCACGTTCTAACCAAAGTGGATTTTTCTCCATCTCTCTATACTCATAATGCCCTATAAGATAGTGAATTGTCGGGTATTTTGCTTTGAGGTACTTTACAAGGGCGATGTTGGCTCTGATTTGTGCCTGCGTGAGGTCCTCTTTTTTGTTATTTTTCCCTCCGACATTCTCTACTCCAATAGCTGAGTAGTTGAGTCCTATAACGTGGCGTGCCATCCAATTGTCTGGCATTAGTTGGTAGATGGTGCCGTCTCGGTCGATGAGGTAGTGTGCCGAGACATTGAGCGCTGATGCTGCGGCTATATCTTTTCTGTCTGTGAGCAGTCTTTGAGGATAGAGACGATTGAAGCTGTCATCAAGGCTCATCACCGCTGTCCAATGCAGAACAATCATCTTTGGAGTGATAGTAATATCTTTTGGCGTAAGGCCATAATGCTGTTTGATGTAGGCTTTTGTCATAGTTTTTCGCTCATCTTTGAAGATGATAGGCTTTTGAACGATACTCTGAGCAGTATGCAGATTTGCTATGCGCTCATTTGCCTCTTTGATGCGTGAGAGAGGAATTTTTCCTGCTTTTATTTGAGAAACAATGGTATCGACTATCGCTTTTGTCGGTCTGTTTGCGAGTTGGTTGCCAAAGAGGAGTATATCTACCCCTGAATTTATCGCCAAAGTTACCGCCTCTTTGAGTGAGTAGTGTGCGGTGATGGCTTTCATCTGCATATCATCGCTGATGATGACACCACGAAAGCCGAGCTGCTCACGCAGAAGTTTTTGATTGACATTGCGTGAGAGGGTTGCGGGGTATTTGCTATCGAGTTGTTTATTAAAGACGTGCGCTGTCATAATGGCATTGAGTTTTTGCTCACGCAGGAGGATTTTGTAGGGTTCTAGCTCTTTTTTGCTCCAAGTGTTGCTGATATCTACAAAACCTTTATGTGAGTCTTGCAGCGATGAGCCGTGCCCCGGAAAGTGTTTGGCAACGGAGATAATATTTTTGTCTCTTTGTGCATCTATGAGTATAGAGGCGATGTGTGCTACTTTTTTTGGATCTGCTCCATAAGAGCGTTCAAGTTGGTAGATAACCTTGTTTTTTGGCTCTATTGCCAGGTCCAAAACGGGTGCGAAGTTCATATTTATACCCATCTCACGCAACATTTTTGCCTCTTTTGTGTAGATGGCATCTATCTCTTTTTGTGGGAGTTTGGCGATGGTAGCAGCAGATGCAACTGTGTCAAAGCCATAGGTGGGTTTTAGCCTTGCAACCCGTCCTCCCTCTTGATCTACTGCTATAAAGAGCGGTTTGCGTGAGAACTTTTGAAGTGCTTGCGTGAGAGTTTTCAGCTGTTTGGGTGAAGCGATATTTTTTACTTTTGTTCTATCGTTATAAAATCTGTCAAAGAGAATAACGCCGCCTAAATCATACTGTTTTATATCTTTGACTATTTGAGACTCTGCATCAATTTTAGAGGAAGGAAATCCAACGATAAGCATACGCCCAACCATCTTTTGGAGTCTTGTGTCATCTGGAAGTTTGGCATAGGTGATGTTGAGCAGTAGAAAAAAAGTGAGTAGCAGTTTCATAGATATCTTAACCTTTTATAATAGTTTCAATAGTTTGCATTTTAGCAAAAAGAAGTGATTTTGCCAGCTCTTTGCTTACCTTTTGGGGCTCAAAATAATCACTTACAACTTTTAAAATGTAAAACTTCTTGATTGCGGGGTTGTGAATGACAGCATCATAAAAGCCAAAGCTCTCCATATCTGCAAGTTCGCAGCATATCTCCTCTTGAGCTGTGTCAAATGTAGTAATAAGTGGGTTTTCTTTTAAAAAACGGTACTCTATATCTCTGTAATTTACTCCTCCGCACAGCACAAGTTCTCCAAGAGCAAAGTTGCGTGAGGCAGCTGCGATACCGATATTGCAATAGCAGTCATCATCTCTGATGTCATAGTGGTTTATAAGTGTCTGCGTTGCAGCTCTGGCGGCATCTACTCCCATACCTGAGATAATAAGGCGGATACTCTCATTACTAAAGAGTGTATAGTTTTTCAGTTTTGATTTTTTGAGTTTGAAGTAATCAACAAAGGCCTGTGCCTCGGGTTTGAGAGCTGTTTGTATGTAAATCATAGCAAGATTATACCATTTTTAAGAAAAAGCTGTTATAATTTCGTCGCTTCTCTTTAGACCTGTGCAATGGGTGTTTGAGGTAATGTGTCAGGGTAGGAATACAGCAGCACACCTTAAACATTCATGTGCCGCAGCCATCTGGAGAGGGGCACTTAATAAACCTTTTTTTCTGCTTCTATCTATAATCTTTTTTTTATATAAATTACTCTATTTTATATCTTTATTTTAAATCTTTAAATTTTCTATTTTCATAATTATTTTAAAAGCGCAATTAAATTATTTAATTAAGAATTTTAACAGTATTAGTTTATTTATGATAAAATACGGGACTTGTACAATAGGAGTTGTATTGTCAAAGTTATATATGGTAGGTACGCTATGAAAAATATATATTATTTATTTCTTATGCTTGTTTTATTCATCCAAGGATGTGGCGGTGGAGAAAGTTCGGCACCATTTTTAATTTCAACACCAACAAAAACCGAAACTTCAGTCCCGATTAATTCTGTTGTATTGCCTTTATATATCTATCCTACAGAGTGGGAAACCAATAGTGAATTAACAGATCTTATGGATGCAACAAATGGGAAATTTATAGCTATTATTAACCCTGATAATGGTCCTGGTGCTTCCCAAAATACAGATTTTGTTGATGGAATTGATTATCTCTACTCTCAAGGTGTAAAAGTTGTTGCATATGTTTATACCTCCTATGGAAATAGGAGTAAAGATGAAATTTATGATGATATTGATAGTTATATTTCATTTTATGGGACAGAGAAGGTCACAGGTGTCTTTTTTGATGAAATCAGTTTAAATAATGACGCTAATCAAACATTTGTAAAAGATATATCCTCTTATGCGAAAAGTAAAGATTTAGATTTTATTATTTTAAATCCTGGTACAACAATTAGTCAATCTATTATTGATGAAAATTATTATGATGTGATTGTAACTTATGAGAACTCTTATGATGATTACAAAGATTTTCATAACCCTTTAATATCTTCACAACGTACAAAGCAGATACTATGGGTGTATGATTATCCGGATTTGCTATCTTATTCAGATGAAATTGTTAAAGCAAAAGATATGCATTATGACTATCTTTACTTTACTATTGATGATGTTCCTAACCCCTGGGATAGTGTTTTTAATTTTTTAAAATAGATTTCACTATTTCAATATTGAAGAGAAGAAGTTAAGATTGAAAGGTATTTAATATGCAAAGAAGCGCATTCTCACTGATAGAGTTAATGATAGTAATCATCATTTTAGGGGTGCTTGCAGCTATGGTAGTACCGAGTCTTGCAGATAAAGGTGAAAAGGCAAAACGAGATTTGGTTTGTGTGCAGATGAAGTCTATTTATGATGGAGCATTGGATATGTACAAAATAAAAGAGAGTCGCTATCCATCCACCCAAGAGGGACTTGCAGTGCTGACACAAACAGATGAGTATTTCAAAGATGGGAAGATGCCAAAAGATTCCTGGGGTAATGAGTTTATCTACATCAACAATGACGGCAAAGTCGAGCTTATCTCTTTGGGTGCGGATAAAAAAGAGGGTGGAAAAGGTTCCGCTGCAGATATCAAGCTGAGTCAGTGTAAGTAGCAAGAGATGAGAAGAGGGGCTTTTTCTCTTATTGAGCTGATGATCGTTATTGTAATAGTAGGGGTTGTCTATACTCTGGCTGTTCAAAAGATCAAAGCCCCAAAAACAGGACTGAGCACGCCCTCCTTTGTAAATCTTAAAGAGTATCTGCTTGGCTTCTCTAAACAAAAGCAAACTGTAACGCTGTTGTGTCAAGAGAGCTGCAAAAAGTGCAGTATCTACACACAAGGTAAGAAAATAGCAAGTATAAAGAGCTTTTTCGATGCAAGTGTGCAGCGTTATCGTTACGACTTTTTTCAGGGACCACTTAGTGTTGAGGATGATAGCTGTTTTGAGTTTAGTGTGGATGGAGATGGTGTGAGTGATCAGCTGATTGTCGTCTATAAAGATAAAGCCTATGACTACAGTGACTATTTTGCAGGTACGCAGGTATATGAATCTCTTGATGCACTTGTTCATGCTAAAGAGGCGTTGATAGAGGCAGCACAATGATCTTTAAGTATAAGGGAATTGCTCAATCTGGTCAAAGAGTCCAAGATAAGATAGAAGCACTCTCCCTTGAGGAGGCAAAAAATAAATTACGGCTACAAGGTATTATCTATGAAAAGATTAGTGAAGAGCCTAAAATGTTTTTTGATGATTTTGAGCTTTTTAGACGACGCAAGATCGCACCAAAAGAGCTCTCTGCTCTCTCACGTGAGCTTGCCATCTACATGCGTTCTGGTATCAGTATTGTGGCGGCTTTAAAAGTCGTTGCTATGCATTATGAGAGAGACAAGAAGATGAGCCTTTTCTTATCTACTGTGAGTACCCTGCTAGATGAGGGGAAGAACTTCTACACGGCACTGCAGGAGCAGAGCATTTTGGAGTTGCCGCTTTTTTTTAAGGAGTCTATCAAGGTGAGTGAAGATGGAGGCATACTCGATGAGGTGCTTTTGGAGCTTTCTCGTTTTTTAAAAGAGCAGGAGCGAATTCACAAAGAGATTAAGAGTGCTTTTGCCTACCCAAGTTTTATGATCGTTATCTCTTTGGTAATGATAGCCTTTATGCTCACTTTTGTTGTTCCTCAGATCACGGGTATCTTTGAGAGTATGGATCAAAAGCTGCCTACGCCTACCATTTTTGTCATTGCTGCAGGTGAGTTCTTTAGCAATAACTTTCAACTCATTTTGGCTCTTTTGTTCTTTACTGTGGCACTCTTTGTATTTTTGCGAAAAAAGTTCTATGCTTTTGCCTACTTTATTGACAAACTGCTCCTAAAACTGCCGCTTTTTGGAAGCATTGTCAAAAAGAGCGAACTTGCCCGTTTTGCCTATATGGCCTCTTTATTGACACGTTCTGGTGTTCCTTTTGTTCGTACTATCAATCTAAGTGCGAATATTCTTAACAACCGGGTTATCAAAGAGATATTTATGGATGCAAGTACAAAGGTGGTAGAGGGAAAACTGCTCTCATCAGCACTTAGTGATTCCTATAAAACAATAGATATGGCATTTATCCAGTCTGTGGCGTTGGGAGAGGAGACCTCTGAGGTGGAGTCAGTACTTAGTAATATCTCTGATCTCTATTTTGAAGAGAATCGTGACAAGATATCTATACTCTTGACGCTCCTTGAACCGGCACTGATGCTCTTTGTCGGCGGAAGCATAGGCTTTATCGTTGCGGCTATGTTGCTTCCAATTTTTTCTATGGGTATTCACTAGTGCAAAAACAGAGATCTGCCATAGCTCTTTTAGTGACTATAATGTTTGTAATGCTTATCTCTGTTGCCATAGGCTATGGGCTTAGACAGATAAACAGAGCCTCAAAAGAGCTAAAAGAGGAGCAGAGTCTCTATCAAAACAGTATGATACTCAGTGATATCTTGGAAATATTGCAAAATTCACGGATGCTTACAAAAATCGCAAAGAGCGGTAGTGTGGATGCTCTTCACAGCTTTTTAAGCAGTAGAGGATTTTATTCTCTTGATATAGGGGGACAAAAGCTTCTTGTGACTATAACAAGTGCTTGTTCAAGGCTTAATATTAATGCGCTTAATGATGTAACAGAACCTTTTTACAGAGAATATTTTAGCAAAAAGATGCTCGATGGCAGTTATATAGATTTTTTGCGTTCTTTTATGAGTCAAAATAAAGTACAAAATGAGTATAATAATGTTATTTTTAGTTCTCAAACAGATGTTTTCCGTGAGTATATTGCCTCAAAAAAACATCTGCAGAAGATAAATTCACTCTATATCAAAGAGTATCATAATGAAAATCTCAAAGATATAGCCTTTGATGAACTTTTTTGTTATGGAAGTGATAGTAACAGATCTGTAGATTTGAACTATGCGACTACTGCTGTATGGGAACTTATAGTTGGTGCTTCACCTGAACGGGCTGCAGCCTTGGTAGCAGGAGAAGGTAGTTATAAAAAGCTGCAGGATTTACATTTGAGTGAGCTGGAGAGCAGAAAACTTGCAAAATTTCAGACAAGTTTCTTTGAACCGTATCTTGAAGTTACAATAGAAGTTATAGGGGATGAGGGTATTTCAAAAATGAGCTTTGAGTATGCTATAAAAACAAAGAGAGGGTATGATTTTGTTTTGGAAATTTAATGATGATGTTCAGAGTATATTTTTAGATACAAAGAGTACGCCTACGCTTAGCGAGGGTAAAAAGTACAATATTATTCTCTCCCCTGCCCTTTATTGGGTAAAAAAACTTTCATTGCCTCTCAAATATGCTCACGAGGTTAAAAAAATCGCTCCTGCTCTCTTTGAAGAGCATCTTCCTGATGGTAATTATAGTTATTATGTCTATAAAGAGGGCGATGAATTTATTCTATTTGCCTATGAAGATAGAAAAATCATTGAACTTTTAGAGCAAAAAGGGATAGCTCTTGGAAGTGTAAAGAACTTCTATTTTGCACAAACAGCCTTGCAGAATTATGATACACCATGCAAGATAAATGAAAATGAGGTTGTAGCAGTGCAGGAGGGGTTAGTTTTACTTTTGCCTATTATATGGTATGACGATGTAAAACCACTTACGTTAGAGAATGCGAAACTTACAAAATATGCTGTGAAGATAGAGCAGTTTGGGCATATTTTAACAAATACTACACTCTATAAGATTATTGCTCTTTTAGGATTTTTTGCAATGGTATTACTTGTTGAGTTTTTTGTCTTGCAGGAAAAAACAGATCAGCTTAAAGATGAAGTAGAGCAAGTTTTTGTAAAGAACAAACTCAAGCCTACTATGATGCAAAACAGAGCTATCTTGAAAACATACAAGAAACGCTATGTTGAGCAAAAGAAGTTGCGTTTATCACTCTTGGCACTCTTGCAGAGCTCTTTGAAAAAGGGTGAATATATAGAGAGTGTTAGATATAAAGATGGACTTTTAAAGGTCTATTTTAATACTCTTGATGCTTCTGTAAAACGACGAATAACAACAGTGCTCAGTATGAAAAATATCTCTTTTAAATCGGCTTTTGAGAAAGAGAAATTTGTAGTAGAGGTCAAGCTGTGAAGAGAGTAAATCTACTTTATATTATTGCTCTTTTGAGCATTGTTATTCTTCTTTTGTTCTTAAAAATAGGTGAGATGAAAAGCACACTTGCAGAGAAACAGGCTATATTAAAAGAGAGCAAAGAGCTAGTAGCACAGCAATTGGCTTATAAAAGAGCTTATGGGGATAAGGATTATAGCAGGAGAGCATTTGAGAGGATAGTGACACAGCCCTCTTTTCAAAAGGCGGGAGTCCATTTTACTGCAACTCCAAAAGGTATGAAAATATCTGCAAAAAGAGTCACTTTGAGAGTTTTAAACTCGCTTATGACAAAGATATTTAATGGTCCTTACAAAATAAAAATTTTAAATATCAAACGAGATAATCCCAATTCTGCTGACTTGAGAATGGAGATAGTATGGTAAAAGTTTATAGGTTTTTTGCATATTTTATCTTCTTTATTGTAATGTTATTGCTCTTTTTCCCAAAAGAACAGCTCTATTTCGCCTTTGAAAAAGAGTTGCAAAACGAGCACTTGGTTATAAGTAATGAGCAGTATAATCAAAAGCTTCTCTCTTTGGAATTGCGTGAGGCAGAGCTCTCTTTTGATAGGATGAGGATAGCTACTATTTCAAAATTAGAGATAAGGCTGTTGTTTCTTTACAATAGTGTCAAGGCAGAAGATATAGAGCTCTCAAAAATACTGAAACGTTTTCTTCCACAAAAAATAGCCACGATAGAACTGCACTACACTCTAATAGAGCCTTTTGTGCTCAAAGGAAGTGCTTTTGGAGATTTTGGAGAGGCAATGATAGTTTATAATTTGCAAAAGTCTAAGCTCTCTGTTCGACTAAAAGCATCCAAATTGATGAAGCAACATTTTCACTCAACACTTTTAATGTTAAAAAAAGAAGATAACGGGGAGTATAGTTATGAAAAGTCTTTCTAGCGAAAACTTTGTAAATATTGGTATTAACCTTCTTTTTTTAGTTGCTTTTGCAAAGTTGATAGCTCTGTTTGCCTCGTGGTTTTTACCACAAAATGGGGTAGAGATGAAGAGCATTTCATTTGCTCAGATACCTTATGTTAGGGTGGATTTTCATAATCTTATCAGAGATAACAGTGATACAAGAGGATATAAAAGAGAGGAAAAAGGCGATGCTGTTGCTATAGACAATATGCTTTTAGTCGGATTATACGGAAATGAAACCTCAGGCTTTGCTGTTGTTGCGACACAAGCAGATCCAAAAAAGACGACAATCATTGCACTAGGAGAGCAATACAAGGGATATACTTTATATAAGATCTTTTTAAATTATGTTATTTTTAGAAAAAATGCTACAAAATACATTTTACAACTGCAAAAGATAAAAACAGCAAATACCAAAGAGAGCTTTATACATACCGTGAAGCGAAAAGATATCAATTTTTACATTAAAAATCCTACTAAAATATGGCGTGATATTGCAATTGTAGAGCTAAAGAGAGATGGTAAAATAGATGGTTTTAGGGTGAGGAAAATCAGAAAAAATTCAAAATTTGCACAGTTTGGACTTAGAAGCGGCGATGTAATCGTAGAGGCAAATGGTAAGAGGCTGTGCTCTTACAAAGATGTAATGCAGCTGTATGAGAATATAGACAATATTGATACAGTGGCATTAAAAGTACAGCGAGGAAATCAAGAGAAGGAAATAGTTTATGAGATTTATTAAAATAGTGTTTTTAACATTGCTTTTGGCTTTTAGTCTTTGTGCAAGAGAAGAGGTGAATATTAATTTTTCTAATTTACAAATTAACGATTTTATTAAGCTTGTCTCTAAAATAACACACAAAAATATTCTTATTAGTAGTAATATCAATGGCAGTGTAAATCTTGTCAGTACCGCACCTATCTATAATGATGAATTAATTGGTATTTTAGTTTCTGTATTGGAGTCGAAGGGATATACACTGATTAAAAAAGGCTCCATTTTGGAAGTTGTCCGTTCAAGCGAAGCAGCGAAACATAATGTAGATGTCATCTCTTCGAACAAGAAGCTTTCTGGTCCTTTAATGGTAACTCAGGTAATTAAGATAGAGGGTGCAAATGTTGATATGGTCGCTTCAAAGATTAGGTATCTTGTCTCTAAAACTGCCAAAGTAATGACAATGAAGCAAAGCAATAGACTTTTAATTACAGATTATCCAAAAAATATTGAAACAATTAAAAAGGTGATAGATAAGATTAACAAGAGTTCGCACTATATTATTAAAATTGTACCAATTAAAAATACGGATGCAAAAAAACTTCAAGCAAAGATAGCTGATGTAACGAAGATGATATTCAATCCAAAAATAACTTCTGAAAATGTCAAGGTTATTTATGATGAAAATACAAACGGACTTGTTGTTGTTGGTATAGAAAAAAATGTTATGAAAATTTTAAACTTGATAAAAAAACTTGATGTTGAGTCTCACGCAAATAGAAGAGTGGAGATATTTGAACTAAAAAATTCTGATGCTAAAGCGGTTGCGGAAACACTTCATACAATTATTGAAAAACAGACTTTTTCTGATCCGTCAATGAAGCCAAATATAGCAATGAGTGAGGAGATAAATGCAATTATTGTTATTGGTGAGTCCCTCATTGTTAAGGGCTTAAAGTTGATTATTGATGAGCTTGATAAAGAGAAATATCAAGTTTATGTTCAGGCAAAGATTATCGAGATAAATAAAAATCTGGCATCTTCTATCGGTGTGAAATATGGTTTTGCAGCGGGAGATGTTTCTGCTTCTGGACTCTATGCAATGAGTGCTAATTTTGGTTCAAAAGATTTAACAGCTTTGGCTTCATCTGAATTATTGGACTATTTGGGTGGTATTGGTTCTGGTGTGAATAGTGCGTTAGCTCTTGGTGCAACATTGGATTTTTTACAGACACATGGTGCAGCAAAATCCATCTCAAGCCCTTCTATCTTATGTGTGAATAATAAAGAGTCTTCAATATATGTAGGAGAGACAATTTCTGTATCTTCAGGTAAAACGGCTGTTTCTGGGAGTACAACAACATCGTATAAGCGTGAGGATGTCGGTTTGACACTCAAGATAAAACCAAGAGTATCTTCTGCAGATAAAGTTACACTGGACGTTGAGGCAATTTTAGAGAATCTTCTGGATGATGGAAGTCAAAATGCAACAGGGCAACCGGTGACTTCCAAACAAGAGGTGAAAACACAAGCGATTTTACGGAGTGGAGAGAGTATTATAATAGGAGGACTTGTAAAAAGTTATGAGCGTGATTCAAAGAGTAAAATTCCTCTTTTGGGTGATATTCCAATTATTGGAGAGCTGCTTTTTTCTTCAAAATCAAGAAGAAACGAACAAGATAATCTGGTTGTAATCTTGACGCCTTATGTGATTGATAAGAGTAATGAACTCTCAAAACTACAAAGAGAGTTAGGTATTTTGGCGCAAATACAAGAGGAGTATAATAAAAAAGCATTTGAAATTATTGAAAAGAAAAAAATAGGTAATAGAGAAACAGAACCATTAGAGAGTGATATTTTTACACCTAAAGGTAGATAGAGATGCAAGAGATTATCCATAATGTAGCATTAGAAGCTTATGAAGTAGAGACTTTACCAAGTGAGTTGTATCTAAAAAACTATCTTCTTTTTAGTATGTATAATAATGAAGTCTCTGCTTTTATGACAGAACGCTATTTATTACAAGCAAGTAACTACTATTCAAAACTTGAGAAAAAATATCCGTTGTATCTGCTTGATGAGGAGTCTTATGAGAGGCTTTATAATAAGTTTTTGGAGCTTCGAACAGATAAAGCGATGGAGACGATGCAAGAGGACTCTAGCGAAATTAATGAAGATGACTTTTCATTAACAGATTTTTTACGAACATCAAATGATATTTTGAAAAGTGAAGAGTCTGCTCCGATCATTAAGTTTGTGAATGCTCTGTTTTATCAGGCGATTAAGAAAAAAGCTTCTGATATTCACATTGAGGTACAGGAGAAAAAGGGTGAGGTCCGTTTTAGAATAGATGGGATGCTTATAAAAAATGCAGACCTTGATAAAAGGGTGGTCAATCTTATCATCAGCCGTATTAAGGTAATTTCCAATCTTGATATCTCAGAGAAACGGATACCTCAAGATGGTCGAACGCAGATAAAGATATCTGGAGAGATACTTGATGTTCGTGTCTCAATATTGCCGACTTTTTACGGAGAGCGTGTTGTAATGCGTCTTTTGATGCAGAGCTCACAGATACCGCAGATAGATAAACTTGGTTTCAATGATGCACTCATAGGCGATGTAAAAAAACTGCTGCGTGCTTCGCATGGAATTATTCTTGTTACCGGACCAACAGGAAGCGGTAAGACAACCTCTCTGCACTCCTTTTTGCGTGAGGTGGAAGAGCCCTATAAAAATCTGATAACGGTTGAAGACCCCGTTGAATACAAATCAGACAAGATTGCACAGATACAGGTCAATGAAAAAGTTGGACTTACTTTTGCCTCTGCACTACGCTCAATTCTACGCCAGGATCCTGATGTTATTATGATAGGGGAGATTCGCGATGAAGAGACAGCAGATATTGCTGTTCGTGCAGCACTTACTGGGCACTTAGTCTTTTCAACACTCCATACAAATTCTGCTGCAGCGACCATCTCTCGTCTTGCAGATATGGGTGTGGAACCTTTTTTAATCTCATCTTCTTTGCTTGGTGTTTTGGCACAAAGGCTTGTTCGTCTTCTTTGTAGAGAGTGTAAGCAAGAGGATGAATTGGCAGAGAACTTTGCAAGTGATTATAATCTCAACAAGGGTACAAAGATATATAAAGCTGTTGGTTGTAAAAAGTGTAACTACTCCGGTTACGCAGGGCGAAAATCGATTGGGGAGCTGCTTGTGATGAATGACAAAATACGTGACCTGCTTAAAGCAACAACCGATGAACATACGATTAAAAATGAGCTGCAAAAGGATGGTTTTATCACGATATCTGAGCAATTACGAGATATGTTAATAGCAGGAGAGACATCTCTTGATGAGGCAGTAAGAATTGGTTTCTAAAAAAGCATTTACTCTGATTGAGGTTATGGTTGCTGTTTTAATAGTCTCGCTTGTTATTGGTGCAATGATAAAGATGAGAGGAGATATGAACCATATTTTTATAAAGATGCAGGAGAATCAAAACTCTATACAGTATGCTACTTTTTTACTCTGGAATAAGAAGTATAGTCTTGATAATAGTCATACGACACTTTATAACCTCTTAGATGAGTTTGATTTGGATGATAATCTTCGTCGAAAACTTAAAGAGCAAAAGGTTGATGTGGAGTATAAAAGATTGGAAGATATAGAGCTAGAGATGAATGTTTTTGAAATAGGAAGAACACGGCTAAGAGGTAGTGACTTTGCCTTAGAGTTTGAACGAGTTCGTCTGCAATGAGAACAAGAGCTGCATTTACTTTAGTAGAGTTGTTGATATCTATTGTGATTTTATCCGTATTGATGCTTTTTCTCTATAAAAGTTATGTAGAGTTAAATAGTTTTAACAGGGTATATAAAACGGAAGTAGAAAAATTACAGCGTTTTGAGCGTATTAAAAAGAGACTTTTTCTTGATTTGAGTCTTGCAAAAAAGAGAAGTCTGATTTTGATCAATAGTGATAAAGCGTTTGATATGCTCTCTTTTATGAGTTCTCACTCTGTACATCAGCGAATAAACCCCTATATTACTTATATAGTTAAAGATAAGGTTCTTTATAGATTAGAGTCACGTAGGCAGATAAAGAGCTCTCCTGTTAAGAGTGATATTTCTTTTGATATTGATAAACTTGGAGCAGTTGAAAAATTTAAAATATTTTCTATTCGTGGTAATATAGAGTACTATCTTTGTCAGGTTAAATTCAGAGACAAAGCTGAAATTCTTTTTAAGGTAAAAGTACTTAATTAGCATCATCTCTGTATTTTGAGATACCACAGGGCTGATTTGGCTTGGGCGGATGTGCTTTGAGATACTCCAAGTCTTCAAGTGTCTGCGTGAGAACTCTTTTTTGCTGTAAAATCGGCAGCATCAGATTATCTTTTTCGTTGAGTGGAATTCCCCAGTCAAGCAGGATTTTTTGGACTTCATCATCCAAATCTTTGAGTGCATTTTTGATGTGTTGTATTGAATTATCTATTGTCATGGTCAAAGTATAGCAAAAATTTAGAAAAGTTTTGGTATAATTGCGTTTCCAAATTTTACGTAAAGGATTATCGATGCCAAAAATGAAATCGGTAAAAGGTGCTGTAAAGCGCTTTAAAGTTAAGAAAAATGGTCAAATTAAACGTGGAACAGCGTTTAGAAGCCACATTCTTACTAAACAAGATGCAAAAACTCGTCGTAAGCAAAATACTCCAAAAGTAATTGCTAAGGCAGATGCAAAAAACATTAAGGAAATGATCGTTAGCTAAGTGCTAAACGATTTTCATCTCCAACTTTAAGTAGTTGGGCAAGTCCACCAAAGTCGTGGCACCTTGACTGCCAAAGCGGAGCAGCTGGGTAAAGAACAATTAAGGAAAGAAAATGCCAAGAGTTAAAACAGGTGTTGTTCGTAGAAGAAGACACAAAAGATTATTAAAATTAGCGAAAGGTTTTTACAGCGGTCGCCGTAAACACTTTAGAAAAGCTAAAGAGCAGTTAGAACGCTCTATGATGTATGCATTCCGTGACAGAAAGCAGAAAAAACGTGAGTTCCGTAAATTATGGATTATCCGTATCAATGCTGCTTGTCGTCTTAACGGTATGAACTACTCAACTTTTATGAACGGTTTAAACAAAGCTGGTATCGAACTTGATCGTAAAATTCTTGCTGATATGGCAATGAACGACGCTGCTGCATTCGCAACAGTTGTTGAAGCTTCTAAAGCTGCATTAGCAAAATAGTCACTAACCCTCTTTGAGGGTTTGACTCTTCACACTACATTTTTTCTATTTTATACAAATTTCTCTATAATTTCTTCACATGATATCGGTTTTGAGAAGAGATAACCCTGTCCTATATCACACATAGCGTCCCGTAAGAACTCCTCTTGTTCTACTGTCTCTATTCCCTCCGCAACTATGGAGTAGCCAAGTGTTTTTGAAAGAGCAATAATCGCCTCAATAATGACATTGTCCGAACTACCGTCTGCTATATCATCTACAAAAGATTTGTCAATTTTAATAGTATCAATAGGGAGATGCTTTAGGTAAGACATAGAAGAGTACCCTGTTCCGAAATCGTCTATAGAAATAGTAAATCCCTGCTCTCTAAAATTTTTTAATCTATTTGCATTTGAGAGGGAGTTCTCCATAATAAAACGCTCTGTAATCTCTATTTCTATTTCAGAAGCATTGATATTATGACGTTTTGCTATGGCCAAGAATGTATCTAGGAGGTGTGTTTCTTTAAATTGAATACTTGAGACATTAATTGCAATTTTCTCAAGAGCAACATTCGCATCTTTCATTTTTTTAAATGCTTTACAGGATTCTTCAAAAATAAAATAGCCTAAAGATATTATGATGCCACTGTCTTCGGCGATAGGAATGAATTTATCAGGAGAGATAAAGCCCATCTCTTGGTTTTCCCATCTGACAAGTGCTTCTACTGAGATAATTTTATTTTCTTTTAATGAGTATTGCGGCTGAAAAAGCATATAGATTTCATTATTGCTTATTGCATTATGTAGAGCCATGTCAATTTTTAATTTATCTTTTATCTCTTTTGAGAGAGTATTTGTGTAATATTGAAAATTATTTTTCCCCATATCTTTTGCAAGGTACATTGCGCTGTCTGCATGCTTTATGAGAGTATTTGCATTTTGTCCATTTTCTGGATAGAGTGCAATACCTACGCTTGCTGTAGTTATAAGGTGATGATTTTCAATATACATAGGTTCTTTTAAAATTTCAATAATGTTAGTAGCAACAATAGCTGCTTCACTTGCATCTGAGAGTTCTTCAAGTATGACAACAAATTCATCTCCGCCCCAGCGTGAGATGAAGTCACTCTCGCGTAGTGTATTTTTTAGACGTGAAGCCACATTAATAAGTACTTTATCTCCAATATCATGTCCTAATGTGTCATTAATAACTTTAAATCTGTCTAAATCTATAAAAAGAATAGCAAGAATGGTATTGTTTCTATGTGCAACAGAAAGTGCGTGAGAGAGATATTCTTCAAAATTAACACGATTATACAGACCTGTTAGCGAGTCGTGATAGGCAAGATAGTCAGCTTTTGCTTGAGAATTTTCAATCTCACGCAGGTCAGTCTGTACGCCTGTATAATTTACAACATTGCCGTATTTGTCAAGTATCTTTTTTATTGTTGTCCAGACAGGAATTATCTCTCCATCTTTACTTTTGTTGAGAATTTTTCCTCGCCATTGCCCATTATTGATAATTTGGTTCCACATCTCTTCATAAAACTCTTTATCATATTTTTTATCGGGATGTAAAATATTAAGGTTTTTACCTTTTACTTCATCAAGAGTATATCCGTATATATTACTAAAAGCGCTATTAATTGAAGTTACATGACCATTTTTATCGGCTATGATTATAGCCTCTTCAGTATTTTCAAAAACAGTAGCAGCTTGAGCCAGTTTCATATTTTGTTCTACATATTTTGTAATATCAAGTTTAATTGCAAGATAACTTTGAAGTTTTTTATTTAAAAAGATGGGAACGATAGAGGCTTTTTCATAAAAGATTGTGCCATCCTTACGTCTATTGATAAATTCGCCTTCCCATTTCTCACCCTTGTTTAGTTTACTGTTGAGCTCTTGATAAAACTGTGTAGAGTGTTGATCTGATTTGAGAATACTAGGATTTTTTCCTAAGACTTCTGCTGCTGCATAGCCAGTTGTTTTTTCAAAGACTTCATTGACAAAAGTGATATATCTTTGTGCATCAGTTATTATGATGCTGTTATCAGTATGCTGAACAGCATACTTAAATGCATACAGCTCTTTTTTATTTTTTAGTGATTGCATATGTGCAATAATAAGTATCAGCAGAATGATTATTGTAAAGATAAAGAAGCTTGTTGTTATAAGTTTCTGTATAAAAATATTTTTTTCATAATGTTTATCCAGAAGCTTGTGTAGTTGTTGAATACTTTCATTTATTTGAGAATGATATATTGAATAAGAGACTTTTTTGAGTAGAGATACATTTTCTACAAGTAGAGTAGATTGTATATAAAAATTTTGGATATATGCTTTATCTGATGTTTTATATTTGTTGAGTTTATGTAATTTTTTAAGTATAAATGTTTTGTCAATATAGGAGCTTGTTGTATAGCGTAAAATAAAAAAGAGTGTTTCATTAATAAGATTTTTCACTTCTGCAGAGATACATTTTTCTTCTGAAATACTTTTTTGAAGATCAAAAAGGAAATGTGATCCACTGATAAGTGAAGCATTAAGCGATTTAAAATACTCGATATTCTCTTTTTTTTCTTTAAAATGAGTTTGAATTTTTTGTAGTGTTTTAAAAAGTTCTTTATTCTTGTTTTGATCTTTTATATTTTTTTCTAAAGAGTATAAAGTTGTCTCAAAACGAGAAATCTTTTGATTGATTTTATCATAGTTTGTAAAAGTACTTTGTGCTAAACAAAAAGCATTAAGCTCTTTATTAAGGAGATCTAATGTGATTATCTTATCGTGATTGATTGAGTAGTTTGTAATGCTTTTTTCAACATTATAGAGATAGTAAAAGAGAGAGACTAGCAGAAATATAAAAAGAACAAGCAGTGTGCTTGTGATATCAAATTTTTTAGCAGTCTGCATTTTAAGGCTCTATGCTTTTTGGAATTTTACCATTGAGAGATTTTAAAAATGCAACTATTTTATCAACTTCTTGAGGTGTTATTTTACGTCCAAGTTGGAATTTAGCCATAATCCGTACAGCCTCATGGAGTGTTCTCGCACTACCATTGTGAAAATAGGGTGCAGTTCTTGCAATATTGCGTAAAGATGGGACTTTAAAGTAGTATTTGTCTCGTTCAAGATGTGTTACATTGTATCTACCGAGATTTTTACTTTTGCTGTCTTCAAAAATACCAAATTTGTTGTACATATTGCCACCTATATTTATACCATGATGACAGGAGATACATCCTTTTGATTTAAAGAGTTCATATCCCTCTTTTTGCTCTTTTGTTAAGGCAGTTTTATCTCCTCTAAGATAACGATCGAAAGGAGCATTCGGAGTTATAAGAGTTTTTTCATATTCTGCTATAGCATCGGTGATATTTGCTTTTGTGATTCCGTCATTATAAATAGAGTTAAATTTCTTTTTGTAAGTTGTTTTATTGAGTTTGGAAATAAGATTTTTAAAATTATTACCCATCTCCTTTGGATTTTCAATAGGACCTGAAGCCTGTTCTTGTAAATCAGCAGCTCTCCCATCCCAAAATTGACGAAAATTAAAAACAGCATTATAAACAGTAGGAGAGTTGATGGGTCCCTTTTGCCCTTTGATGCCAAAAGAGAAAGGAAGATTGTCATCCCCTCCTGCATTCAGTTGATGGCAGGTTGCACAGTTGATTGTATTATCAGCGGAGAGGGCAGTATCAAAAAAGAGTTCTTTACCCAAAGCAGCTTTTTTTGGATTAACATCTACTGTGAGAGGGATAGGGGTAATTGGTTCTTTTGCAAAGAGTATATTTGTTATAGTGAGTAAGAATAAAAAATATTGTAATTTCATAAAATTAATTGTATCATAAAGTAGCCTACTCTTGCTTAAATAGAGACCTTTGCCATTGTATAAACTTTTGTGCATTCTCTTTTTTAAAAAGCATATGTTTAAAAAATGATTCAAGTTTCTCTTGCGTGAGATTATCTTTGCGGAGTAGATGTTTAAGAAATTCTTTCTCTTTTGAAGGGTTTGTATGTTGAATATATTCTACAACATCTTGAATTTGAAAGGTGATTGCTCCTCCGTTATTAAGGGGTGAAGTGAGAGTTTTAGACAGATTAAGTGAGCACTCTTTAAGCTCTTGTGTTAAATTTTTTTGCATAAATAGATTATTTTCCTAAGTTTAATTAAGAGTAAGTATAGGAGAAAAAATTTGTAGAAGATAAAAATATGACAAATTGTCAGATAAATGGTGGACCCTCTGGGATTCGAACCCAGGGAGGTATGACCCTCGCCGGTTTTCAAGACCGGTGCTTTCGACCAACTCAGCCAAAGATCCACGATTGTAGAAAAGTTTGATATAAAACTGGAGGTGCCACCCAGATTTGAACTGGGGATAGCAGCTTTGCAGGCTGCGGCCTTACCACTTGGCGATGGCACCAGTTTCAGTTTTTATCAGTGGTGCCCGGGGCCGGACTTGAACCGGCACAGTATTGCTACCGGGGGATTTTAAGTCCCCTGCGTCTACCGATTTCGCCACCCGGGCATCGGGTGTCTCTGCATTTTATAACAAATATTAAATGGAGCGGGAAACGAGGTTCGAACTCGCGACCCCAACCTTGGCAAGGTTGTGCTCTACCACTGAGCTATTCCCGCATATTCATCTTACATTTTGTAAGTGAGCCGGAATTATAGCTTGTTTTTTTCTCTTTGTAAAGAGTTTTTGGAAAAAAAGAGTAAAAAAGTGCTATAATTCCATTAAAATTACCATAATTAATGAGAGTACTACTTCATATTATGAAACAAGATTAAGGATATTTATGAGAAGTGACATAATTAAAAAAGGCTTTGATAAAGCACCGCACCGTTCATTACTACGTGCAACAGGTCTAAAAGATGAAGATTTTGATAAACCTTTTATAGGGATTGCAAACTCTTATATCGACATTATTCCAGGGCACTTTTTCCTTCATGAATATGGAGAGATTGTAAAAGAGGCTATCCGTGAAGCGGGAGGTGTTCCGTTTGTTTTTAATACGATTGGTGTTGATGACGGAATTGCAATGGGACATGATGGAATGCTCTACTCACTTCCATCGCGTGAGATTATTGCAGACTCTATTGAGACGGTAATGAATGCTCATAAACTTGATGCTATGATCTGTATTCCAAACTGTGACAAGATTGTTCCGGGAATGATTATGGGTGCACTTCGTGTAAATGTTCCTACTATTTTTGTTTCAGGCGGTCCAATGCCAGCCGGTCATAAACAAGATGGCACACCAATCGATCTCTCAACAGCATTTGAAGCAGTCGGTCAATATAATGATGGCAAAATGAGTGCAGAAGAGCTTAAAGACATTGAGTGTAATGCCTGCCCTTCAGGTGGTAGCTGTTCTGGTATGTTTACGGCAAACTCTATGAATACACTTTGTGAAGCAATGGGTATTGCACTTCCGGGTAACGGAACAGTTTTGGCAATGACTCCTGAGCGTATTGAGATGGTGAAAAAAGCTGCAAAGCGTATTGTTGAGCTTGCAAAAATGGAGAACAACGAGAAGTATAACTTCAAAAATATTTTAAATGAAAAAGCAGTTCACAATGCATTCGTTGTAGATATGGCAATGGGTGGAAGCTCAAATACAGTCCTTCATATGTTGGCAATCGCACGTGAAGCAGATGTGAACTATCAGATCGAAAATATCAATAAAATAGCTAAAAAAGTGGCACATATTGCAAAGATCTCTCCATCATTAACAACTGTTCATATGAAAGATATTGATAATGCAGGTGGTGTTAATGCTGTAATGAAAGAGGTAAGCAATCGTGGAGATGATATCTTAAATCTTGATGCTTTAACAATTACAGGAGAGACTTTAGGAGATCGCATTAAAGATGCTTATATTAAAGATACTTCTATCATCCATACAAATGAGAATGCTTATTCTCAGGTTGGAGGACTTTCAATTTTATTTGGAAACCTGGCTGAGGAGGGTGCAGTTATCAAAGCTGCCGGTATTGTTGACAGTATGCGTCACTTCAAAGGGACGGCAATCTGTTTTAACTCTCAGGCTGATGCAATAGCGGGAATTATGGCTCATAAAGTAAAACCGGGTAATGTTGTTGTTATTCGCTACGAAGGTCCAAAAGGTGGTCCGGGTATGCAAGAGATGCTCGCACCTACGGCACTTATTCAGGGTATGGGTCTTGGTGAAAGTGTTGCACTTATTACCGATGGTCGTTTTAGCGGTGCAACAAAAGGGGCTTCAATCGGGCATGTATCTCCTGAAGCGGCTGAGGGCGGACTTATTGCTCTTATTGAAGATGGCGATGAGATTGAGTTGGATGTTGATGAGCATATCTTGCGTCTCAATGTTGATGATGCAACCATTGAAAAAAGAAGAGCAGCATACAAACCATATAAAAATGAAGTCAAATCAAAATGGTTGAAACGTTACCAGCTTCTCGTGTCAAATGCATCAAATGGTGCAGTACTTAAAACTGAATTATAGGAAGAATTTTGAGTCAAATAGCAATAAAATATGAAGATAAAATAGTAGATATGCAAACAGCAGAGGAGTTGGGACTTAGTGGAGAGGCAATAGAGCTGGATAACTCTAGTGAAGCTTTGGAAGTACTGCGTCACTCCACAGCACACCTAATGGCACAGGCTATTAAGTCAATTTATCCTGATGCTGAGTTTTATGTAGGGCCGACAGTTAAAGAGGGCTTTTACTATGATTTTAAAACAGAAGCTGAAATTGGAGAGGCTGATCTTAAAAAGATAGAGAAGCAGATGCTCTCTTTTGCAAAGAAGAAGTATCCGATTGAGCGTTATGTTATCTCAAAAGCAGAAGCGAGAGAGAAGTTCAAAGATGACCATCTTAAACAAGCTGTTTTAGATATGATTCCTGATGAAGATGTAAGCATCTACAAACAGGGTGAGTTTGAAGATTTGTGCCGTGGGCCGCATTTACCAAATATTGGGCTTATTCGCTACTTTAAACTGACAAAAATCTCTGGTGCTTATCTTGGCGGTGACAGCAAAAATGAGATGCTGACACGTATATATGGTATAGCATTTGCAACAAAAGAGGCACTCAAAGAGCATATGGATATGTTGCGTGAGGCAGAAAAACGTGACCACCGTAAGCTTGGAAACGAGATGAAACTCTTTACTTTCCGTGAAGAGGTGGGGGCTGGTTTTCCTATCTGGCTTCCGGCGGGTGGAAGATTGCGTGCACGTTTAGAGTCACTTCTCTTTAAAGCACACCGTAAGCGTGGCTATGAGCCGGTACGTGGTCCTGAGATGTTGCGTTCAGATTTATGGATGACATCAGGACACTACCAAAACTACGGTGAAAATATGTACTTTACAAAGATTGATGAGATTGAGTTTGGTGTGAAACCTATGAACTGTGTAGGACATATCAAGGTTTATGAAGATGAACTTCACTCATACCGTGATCTGCCGATTAAGTACTTTGAGTATGGTGTGGTGCATCGTCATGAGATGACAGGAGCACTTCACGGACTCTTCCGTGTGCGTGAATTTACACAAGATGATGCACATATCTTCTGTCGTGCAGATCAGATTGAAGAGCAGATTATTGAAGTAGTTGATTTTGTAGATAAGATTATGAGCACATTTGAGTTTGACTACAAAATGATGATCTCAACGCGTCCGGATAAAGCAGTTGGAAGTGATGAAGTGTGGGAGATCTCTACACAGGCACTTAAAAATGCAATGGACAAACACTCACTTCCTTATGAGATAGATGAAGGTGGCGGGGCATTTTATGGTCCTAAAATCGACATTAAAATCACAGATGCAATCGGTCGTGAGTGGCAATGTGGAACAATTCAGTTAGACTTTAACCTCCCTTCTCGTTTTGAGTTGGAGTACAATGGTGAGAACAACGACAAGATCCAACCGGTAATGATTCACCGTGCGATTTTAGGCTCTTTTGAGCGTTTTATCGGAATTTTAACTGAGCATTATGCGGGAGAGTTTCCGATGTTTATTGCTCCTACACAGGTTGCAATCGTTCCTGTTGCAGAGACACATAAAGAATATGCTAAGCTTTTATCAGATAAACTTATTGATATTAATGCCGATAGTGAAATCTATGCGAAGAATGACTCTTTAAATAAAAGAATCAGAACTGCAGAGAAGACTCGTGTTCCTATGATAGTTGTTATCGGGGATGAAGAGATCGAGAACAAAACAGTTGCTATTCGTGACAGACGAACTAGAGAGCAATACACTATGAGTGAAGAGGAGTTCCTTAAGCTCATACAAACTAAAATAAATGAGGTAAATTTTTGAGTAAAAACAAAGACCGCGTCATCATGAATGATGACATCCGTGTTCCTGAGGTACGATGTAATGTAGATGGTGGAGAATCTTTAGGGATTATCTCTACTGATGAGGCTATGACAAAAGCAAATGAGTTAGGGCTTGATTTAGTTCTTATTGCGCCAAATGCAAAACCACCGGTTGCTAAGATCATGGATTATGGTAAGTTTAAATACCAAGAAGAGAAAAAACTCAAAGAGCAGCGTAAAAATCAAGTAAAAATTGATGTAAAAGAGATTAAGCTCTCTGTAAAAATTGCAGAAAATGATATTGCTTATAAAGTAAAACACGCCAGAGAGTTTCTTGAAAAAGGAAAGCACGTAAAATTCAGAGTATTTTTACGTGGGCGTGAGATGGCACATCCTGAAGCTGCACGTGAAGTGTTAGAGCGTGTTTGGCCAATGGTTGAAGATATCGCTACGATGGAGAAACCACCAAAATTTGAGGGACGCTACTACAATATGTATGTTGTACCTAAAAAATAGAAGAGATTGACAAAAATCATTTTTTAATTGCTGCCGGTAGTGTATAATGCTTTAAAAATTAAAGGTTACAGATGAAAAGTTTCTTTTTCATATCTATACTGCTAAGCATATTTACAGCAAATTTATTTGCTCAAGGTATGCAAGTAAAATATCAAGATGTATCGCAAGCAAAGATGCAAGAACAGAATAAAGAGATTGCATCTATGGCTGCAAAAGAGCTATCTAAAAACCTTCCTCAAAAAATAGATCAATTTACAACGCTTCAAAGTATTCAAAATAAAGATACAACACTTCTCTACACTTTTCTTATTAATGATCCAAAAAAGAGTGATGAAGCAATTAGAAAGCAAGATCACAGCAGAATGAAAAAAGTTGTAGTAGATGGTATATGTAAAACTTCAAAAAGATTTTTGCAAGCAGGTATTAATATCTCCTATACCTATTTAAGTGCAAAAAGTAAAAAAGAGCTCTTTAAATTTGATGTAACAAAAGAGAAATGTAACTATCCTGTTCCAAGGTAGCACTAAAGTGTCCTTAAAAGATATTATTACATCTCATAATTTCTTTTCGGGTTTAAATGAGAAGGAAGTTGAAAAGTTAGTCTCTATTTCAACAATTCATAATCGTGAAAAAGGTTATATCTACTTGTATGAGCATTCTCAGAGTGAAGATCTTCTTTTTTTAGTTTCAGGTTTGGCTCGTAGTTATAAAATAGATAAATATGATAATGAAGTATTTTTATATTATATTTATGAAAACTCTATGCTATCTGAAATCTCTAGTCTTGATACACCTATATTAGAAACTTTTTCAAATATTGAATTAATTGAAGATTCACAAGTTTTAAGTGTACAGTACAATAAGTTTAAAAAATATTTTTTAGATACAAATATTTTATCTGCATCTTTTATGCGTGAGATCGTCAACAGATCTTTGCAGTTACAATCTTTGATAAACCGAGAATTTATTTTTGATGCTGTTTCAAAGGTGAGTTTAATGTTACATGATGATTTGCAAATGTTTAATAAACTCAAGCGTCACGATATATCAATAATGCTCCATATTCAACCCGCTACACTCTCTCGGGTGCTTAATAGATTAAAACGAAATAAAATCATTGATATAATACATGGAAGGGTTGAAATCTTAGATCGACAAGCATTGCAGGAAATATATAAGGATAAATTAGATGAAGAACATTAAAATTATTGGTTTTTTAATTATATTTCTTTTAATAGTCTTAGCATTATTTTCTAAATATATTGCAATGCAAAACAGTGCTAATATCAATTTATTGAAAACAATTAATGAACAAAAGGCTTTTACTCAAGAGATTTCTAAAAATATTTTTTATATTTATAAAAACAAGAGTGCTTCAACAAAAGAGCTTGATAAAATCATTAAAGCTTTTATTGAAAATATGAATAATAGTAATAATAGCTTAGAAAAGGTGGAATCACCAGAGATTAAAGAACAGACAGAGCATATAGTACTGCTGTGGAATGAGTTCTATTTTTTAGTACAAAACTTTCGAGATAAGAGTAAGTTGGGCAATCCATATTCAAATCTTATATTAGAAAAAATTGTCAATAATATATATAAAAAGAATTTAATCCTGGTGATGGAGTTTAATAAATTAATTACAATACATAAAGAGTATTTTGATAATGTTAAAGAGAGAAATAGAACTATACAGGTATTGCTTTTTACTATCCTTTTAACTCTGCTTATATATCTTTTTACACAGCTTCAGGACTTACTTCTTTTTATGCAGAAGTTTTTACAAACCTCAAAAAAAATTGTACAACGATCTACAGTTAGAGGAATAAAACCTATAGAGTTGATATCAAAATCAGAGACAGTTTCAAAAGCATCTGATGATTTTAATTTTTTAATTCAAAAAATAGATGATGCAGTGAGTCTTTCAGTCGCTTCTTTGCAAAATAGTACAGAATCATTGGAGCAAATAGAAAAAAATATAGAGGATTTGTTAGAATTAATTGATACAATGGATGAGCAAAACAATCTTGATAAAGAGTTGATAAAAAAAGAAAATATTATGATAGAAGCTTTAGAAGAGGTGAGTAATTCTATACAAAAATTACAAATAATAGAAAAACATTTAGAAAAGTTTAAAAAATAAAATTAATATAATAATTTGACCCAAGTCAAATTATTATGCATAAATATATATTACCATTCTTCTATCATTTGGGATTATCTCTCAAAATGAAATGAAGGAGAATAAAATGGCTACAAAGATAAGCAAGCTTACTTCACTTGTCTTAGGTACTTCTATAGCTGCTACAATGGCAACAGCTAGTGGGGGAGAACTAGAAAAAGTGATGAAGGCAAGAGGACTTACAGAAAATGATGTAATTCATGCTGCCAAAACTTATACACCGAGTGGTGGTAGAGATGAATTTATGATTTTCAGTTCTGGCGGACAATCTGGACAGATTATGGTCTATGGTGTTCCAAGTATGAAAATCTTAAAATATATTGGTGTTTTTACTCCAGAACCATGGCAGGGGTATGGTTATGATGAAGAGAGTAAGAAAGTTCTTAGAGAGGGGAATATCCGTGGTCGTGAGATCAATTGGGGAGATACTCACCACCCGGGTCTTTCAGAAACAAAAGGTGTATATGATGGAAAATGGTTAGCTATCAATGATAAAGCCAATCCTCGTATTGCTATTCTTGATCTCAATGACTTTGAGACAAAACAGATTGTTGTCAATCCTGTTTTCAAATCAGATCATGGTGGAGCTTTCTTTACACCAAACTCTGAGTACATCTTAGAAGCATCTCAATACGCTGCACCGTTTGATAATAACTATCATCCGATTGAAGAGTATAAAGAGACATACCGTGGTGGTATCACTTTTTGGAAATTCAATAATAAAAAAGGTCGTATTAACGAGAAAAAATCTTTTGTTTTAGAACTTCCTCCATATATGCAGGATTTAAGTGATGCTGGTAAAGGTGCATCTTATGGTTGGGGATTTACAAACTCATTTAACTCTGAAATGTATACAGGTGGTATCGAAGTAGGTATGCCTCCATTTGAAGCAGGTTGTTCAAGAAATGATACTGACTTTTTACATGTATATAACTGGAAAAAATTAGCACAACTTGTTAAAAATAAGAAAAACTATAAAGTTATCAATGGAATTAGAGTAATTCCTATGAGTGTTGCAGTTGCTAACAATGCACTTTTCTTAATTCCAGAGCCAAAATCACCACACGGTGTTGATGTTTCTCCTGATGGTGAATATATCGTAGTTTGTGGTAAACTTGATACTCACGCAAGTGTATATAAATGGAGTAAAATTCAAAAACTTATTAAGAACAAAGAGTATGCTGGAAAAGATCCATATGGTATTCCAATTCTTGATATGAAAAAATCACTTCACGGTCAAGTTGAACTAGGACTTGGGCCACTGCATAACCAATTTGGTAAAAAATGGAAAGATGGTGTAATTTATACATCTTTATATGTTGATTCTCAAATTGTAAAATGGGACTATAAACATCTAAAAGTTTTAGATAAAGTTAATGTTCACTACAATGTTGGTCACTTATGTGGTATGGAAGGTAAATCTGCTGATCCTCAAGGGAAATATATTATCTCTCTTAACAAATTGGCTATTGATAGATTTGATCCGGTTGGTCCTCTTCACCCACAAAATCACCAGTTAATTGATATTAGTGGTAAAAAAATGGATTTATTATATGATATGCCAATTCCTTTAGGTGAACCTCACCAAGCGGTTGCTATTCGTATGAGCAAATTACATCCTGAAGTACGTTATAAAATGGGTACCAACTCAAGAACTGGTAAAATTTCTAAAGGGAAAACTTTAGCAGGTCAAGAGAGAGTTGAAAGACATGGTCATAATGTAACTGTATATGCTACTTTGGTTAGATCTCACATTAATCCTGAGAGAGTAACAGTTAATAAAGGCGATACTGTAACTTTCTATCTTACTAACCTTGAAAGAGCTGAAGATGAAACTCACGGATTTACAGTTGATAATTATGATGTTCATGCTTCGTTAGAGCCAGGTAAAACTGCTTCTGTTAAATTTAAAGCTGATATTGAGGGAGTATTTCCTTACTACTGTACAGAGTTCTGTTCTGCACTTCACTTAGAGATGATGGGTTACTTAATGGTTAAAGATCCTAACAAAAAATATGTTAGTGCTCAAAAACTTAAAATGAAAACAATGTCTAAAAAAGAATTAAAAGCTGAATATGACAAAACAGTTGCTGTAAATGCTGCTACAGACGCAGTTATTCAATCAGTTGTTAAATTCTTAAAAGCGAACCATTATGAAAAATATCCAACTGTAAAAGCACTTGTTGAAGATGCTTTAGATCAATATGGAAAAATTCCTAAACAAAAAGAGCTTTCAGACAAAGCTGTTAAAGCGGGTGATCTAGAAAAAGCTGTTCTTTTTGAAAATATGATTTGGCAATATATGGTTAAAACTGCCGATGTTGGAATTAGAGCGAAAAACTTACTTGTGAAAAAAGTTGCGACTAAGCAATCTCCTGCTGCTGCTGCCGGTGAGCGAGCATTTGGTGAAGGTGGTTGTGGTGGATGTCACGTTATCGGTAAAGTTTCATCTGGTCCAGACTTAACAGGTGTTCTTTTAAGACACGAAAATGCTGAAAAATGGGTAAGAGATTTTGTTCTTAATCCATCAAGCAAATATAAAGATCCTTATGTTGAAGGTATGATTAATTACTTTAATCTTAGAATGCCTAACCAACATATGACAAAAGAGGAAGTAAATAACATTATCGAATACTTTAAATGGGTAGACGAAAATGCAAATCTATTCTAAGAAATAGATACCTTTTGCAACTTCTAATTTGGCGTGGATACTTCAATCCACGTCAAAGCTTTTTCTTCTTTTAGCTTTCTAAATTACTTACTTGACTTAAGTCAAATTTATAGATTTTATATCTGGATATAATAATAAAATTTAATTTATAAACAAGGAATTATTATGCACCCAAGTTTAATAAAAGCTAGAATTTTTGCATTCATAGCTTTATTGATTCTCACATTTTCTTTTACTTTTCCGATGATTGCATTTCATGGAACGTTAAATAAAATTGATGCAGGAAAAATCAATGAAATCTCACCTTTGAGCAAAGAGGTTTGGAACCTCTATAATCAAGGAAGATATAAGAGTGTTGCTACACCTAAAAGTGCTCACAATAATCTAGATAAAATGATTGATAGTGAGTCTGAAATTGGACCTGCTTCTTTACCTATTTGGGCTGTATCACTAGAAGCACCAAACTATCCAAAAAAAGCGTTTCCACAAGGGATTCCAGTCTATTTTCATTTTGACGGATATAGTGGAGAAGTTCATGAAATGGATACAATTAATCACTATGTTGGGATGGATCCAATGTGGAGAGGTGGACACTTTGAACGTGCAATAGGACCTTATGCTCTTTTAGCACTCTCTTTAGGAATGATATTTTTTATGATTTATAACAGTAGAATTTGGAGTTATGTTATGTTAATTCCAATTGCATTACCACTTATATTTATAGGGGATTATTCTTACTGGCTCTATTGGTTTGGGCATAATCTGCATGATTGGGGAGCCTTTAAAATCAAACCTTTTATGCCGACCGTTTTTGGAGATGGAAAAATTGCACAGTTTACAACACATTCCTACCCTACAATAGGTTTTTATATGATACTTCTTATAAGTCTTTTTAGTCTTCTTGCATTTTTCGCAAAACAAAAAGCACTTAAAGAGTTAGAAAAAAAATCGTAAGTCAGAGTTTTAGATGTTTAAAATTTTATTGATAATTATTGCAATGATTAGTTCTGTATCTGCAAATCTATTACAAGAAGCAATTGATGGTGCAGCTGCAGGTTCAATCTTGAAACTTCCTGCTGGAATTTACAAAGGGAAAATAATTATTAATAAGCCATTGTCAATTATAGGTAAAGGACCCGGTGTTATTATTGATGGTGAAAATAAAGGGACGGTTATAGCAGTGAAAAGTTCATACGTCACTTTAAAAAATCTTACCATAATTAATAGTGGAACAAGACACGAAAATTTGGATGGAGCTATCTCTATGCACAAAGACAAAGTTTCTAAGATAAAGCAATGTGAAGTAAGTCATTGTATTATTAAAGATTGTCTTTTTGGTATAGATATGCAGATGGTAGATAATTCTATCATAAGTGATAATAATATTACATCAAAGAAACTTTCATTAGGTCTTCGAGGTGATGGATTGCGTTTGTGGTATGCAAATAATAATATTATTAAAAATAATACACTTATCAAATCAAGAGATATGGTTGTGTGGTACTCTCATGGGAATGTTATTGAGAATAATTTTGGGAAATATAACAGGTATTCTCTGCATTTTATGTATGCAGGCAAGAATTATGTTAAAAATAATAGATATGAAAATAACTCAGTAGGAATATTTTTTATGTATTCTCAAGACTCTATTGCGACAGGAAATATTGTTAAGAGTTCATTAGGTGCTACTGGCATGGGAATAGGTCTTAAAGATTGTTCAAATTTCACTTTGAAAGATAATACTGTCATATATAATGCTCAGGGGATGTATATTGACCGTTCGCCTTTTGAACCAGGAACACATAACTATATTGAGGGGAATAAAATTCTTTACAATGCAGAGGCAATACATTTTCACTCTTTGAGTATTGATAATATTATAAAAGATAATATTATCTTGGGGAACATTGAAGATATAGTGAATGATTCAAAGAGAGATAGAACAGAAGAAAATGTAATAGTAGGGAATTATTGGGATAATTATACTGGATTTGACAATAATGGAGATGGAGTTGGAGATACTCCACATAAGGTTTATAGATATGCAGATCAACTCTGGATCTATAACAACAATGTGAAGTTCTTTTATGGTTCACCTGTGATATCACTGCTAAATTTTTTAGCAAAATTGGCTCCATTTTCAAAACCACTGTTTTTAATGGAAGATAAAAAACCAAAGATGTATAAAGCACTTTAATAAAGGAAAATTATGGCCAAAAAAGTAAAAACAGACAGAAGAGAATTTGTTAAATATTCTACCTTGGGTATTTTAGGGCTTGTTTTAGGTGGGGGTATTGTTTTTACTCCCTATCTAAGTGGAAAAGAGAATAAACTAAGACCACCAGGAGCAGTTCCTGAGAAAGATTTTTTAGCACTTTGTATAAAGTGTGGTCAATGTTTGCAAGTCTGTCCTTATCATGCAATAAAGCTTAATGATGTTGGGCAGGGATATGGTGAAGGAACACCTTTTATTGATGCAAATATTCGGGCTTGTTATGCTTGTAATGCTGTACCTTGTGTTCTTGCGTGTCCAAGTGGTGCCCTTGATCATAAAACAGAAAAAGCAGAAGATATACAGATGGGAATTGCAGTTTTAGAGTTTCCAGATAGCTGTTTAGCAATTAATAGTCAACCTGTTCCAAAGGGTTATGATGCCAAAATGATAGCTTTTAATAATTCTGTGAGAAATGAGACACCTGAAGAGGTTGAATTATTGAAAAAATTTAGCGGTTATGAGGGCAAAGAGTGTACACTTTGTGCAGATATGTGCCCAATACCAAATCCGTTAAGTGCAATAGCTATGGTTCCAGATGCAAAAGGCGGTAAGAGACCAGAGATATATGATGGCTGTATCGGTTGTGGCGCGTGTCAAGATGTTTGTCCAACATCAAAACCCTCTATTGTTGTAAAACCAAGAATGACGTATGACGATTACTACGGCAATAAAAGTTAAGGAAAAAGAATGAGATTTATATTAATACTCTTAATGATTATTGGTTTTTCAGCTTGTGGAGATAAGCAAGATGAGAAACAGAGCAATCAGAGTCAGCGTACTACCGAGGTAAAGAAAAGTCCAAAGATTGAAGTAGTGAAAAATACAAATGAATATGCTGTAAAAGTGGAAGAGGGTGAAAATGCTGATGCCAAAGGGCAAGGAGGCAATAAAAATTCATTCTATTATGATTATGGGGAAAAGAGTGAATATGATCCAAATGCGCAACCTGCCAATAAAGATGCTTCTGTTCGTATGCGACCAAGAACAGTTCTGGATGCGCAGATGCATATTCGTAGTCCTTATGAAAGAGTTCAGGTTTCACTTCTTGCAAAACAGTTGAGCCCTACGTTTAGATTAAAATGTTCAGCGTGTCATGATGATTATGCAAATGGAGTGCTTGGACCATCGCTGCTTGGACGTGATGTTGATTATATCTATAATAAGATTATTGCTTTTAAAACGGGAAAGAAGAAAAATGTATTCATGAATGATCTGATTCATAATATGAGTAATGAAGATATAAGAGCAATCGCTGAAGATATATATAGCTTTAATTTACAAATTCAAAAGATAAGGAACAAATAGATGAAAAATATAATAGCAGGATTTTTTACACTGATAACATTGGGTCTAATGGCTTGGGTCGCTTCACAAGGGGGAGCGTATAATGGTGGAGAAGCTGGAAGAATTACTAAAGATATTGGTAACAGAACAGCAACAATGAAAGTAGATAGTGCACCAAAAGAGAAGAGCGATAGAGAGAAAGAGAATGAGGCTTTAACAGCTCTTAGAGATAAAGCTGGAAATATTGGTAGTTTTAAAGTAAGTGATGAATATAAAAGTAAATGTTCATCTTGCCATGGTGTTGATGGTAGTGGTATGCAGTATGGTAAAAAACTAATGGGTCCAAAATTATTTGGTCAGAGTGCTGATGAAATCTATAAAAAACTAGATGACTTTAAAGCTGGTAGAAAAGAGAATATGATTATGAGAGGTCTTTTACTCCATCTTTCGCAAGATGATTTAAAAAGATTAGCAAAAGAGATAGGAGAGTTTCCGGCACGTGCTGAGGCATTAAAAAACTCTAAATAATAGGAAAATTACAATGGATAAGTATAATAGTAGAGAGACCATAAAAAGAACAACGTTTTTATCAACATTTATTAGTACGACAAAAGATGGTAAAAAAAAGTTGAGTATTCGAGCGAAAAGATGGATAGTCGTAATATCAGTACACCTTCTTTTCTTCTTGTCATTTGCTATTGATATACAGACTTTAGAGGGAACTTTAAATGGTTCTCGATTTTTAGGTTTTCACTTAATCGATCCATTTACGACTTTAGAGATGTTTATGGCAGAGCATCATCTTCATATCAATATTATTATTGGGGTAAGTACTATTACAATATTTTATCTTCTTGTTGGTGGAAGAAGTTATTGTGCCTGGGTATGTCCTTATGGAATCCTTTCAGAGATTGGTGAGAAGTGGCATAATACATTAGTGGCAAAGAAGATTATTAAAGAGCGAAAATTTGACCATAGAATCAAATACTTTTTTTGGGCTATATTTTTAATTTTATCATTTACAAGTGGTTATCTGGTTTTTGAAACTTTTAGTGTTGTTGGTATTCTTAGTCGTGCTATCGCTTATGGTTGGAGTCTCTCTTTGATTTGGGTTCTTGTTGTATTGGCTTTTGAAGTCTTCTTTGCTCGTCGTGCATGGTGTTCTTATATATGCCCTATTGGGACAACATACGGTATGATAGGAAAAGTATCTGCACTTCGTATAGAATGGAATGATAATTGTGATCACTGTATGGTCTGTAGTGATGTCTGTTTTGAAAATCAGGTGTTAGAGATTACCAAAGCAAAATATGACAAACAGAGAGAAGAAGAGGGCATTACGCATGAGTATATTACCGGAGCGGATTGTACGCTATGTGGACGCTGTATTGATGTCTGTCATGCAGATGCTTTGAATTTTGATTTTAGATTGAAAAGTTTGGTGTAGGTATGATAAAAGTTACAAACCTTACAAAGAAATTTGGCTCTAATATTTCACTCGACAATGTAAATTGTGAGTTTAAAAAGAATGAATCCATAGCATTAATGGGTGCAAATGGAGCGGGAAAGACAACCCTCGTGCGTTCTATTATGGGTTACTATCATCCAAATAGTGGTGAAGTTCTTATAAATGGATTAAATCCAATAAAAAACCGTTTGGATGTTTTGAGTAATATTAGTTTTGTTCCTCAACTTCCGCCTCCGATTAAGTTGAGTATTCAAGAGTTGATGGAGTATATTGCTGTGAGTGCAAAGGTAGATAAAGAGTTGATTAAGCATTACGCTAATGAGATGAAGCTTGATATTAATACAAATTTACATAAATCATTTTTCAAACTCAGTGGTGGGATGAAACAAAAACTACTCATTGCTATCTCTTTGGCAAAAAAAAGTAATATTATCATTTATGATGAACCAACTGCCAATCTTGATCCAAAAGCAAGAGATGATTTCTACAGACTTTTAAAGCAAAATGAAGAGGATAAGGTTCTTCTTTTTGTTACTCATAGACTTGAAGAAGTGCGAGATTTGGTGAACCGTCAAATCTACATGGATTTAGGTAAAATTGTATCAGATGAGAGATTTTAGATGAAAAATTTATATTTAATTGCGTATTTGGATCTAAAAGAGTCTATCCGGGCAAAATGGTTTGTGGTCTATTCACTGGTCTTTGGTGGGCTTATTGCACTCTTTTTTATAGCAGGTGTTACAGAGTCTCAGGTGATGGGTTTTAGTGGGCTTAGCCGTCTATTATTGATGTATATTCAAATTACTATTGTAATCTTGCCTATATTTATTCTTATTACAACTGTACGATCTATATCAGGTGATAGAGATAGTCATGTTTTAGAGTATATGCTCTCTTTTCCAATTTCACTGAAGCAGTATTATTGGGGAAAAGTAGTTGGACGTTTTATAACTGTTTTTCTTCCTGTTTTCTTTGCTATGGTGATCGCTATACTTTATGGTGCGATTAAAGGTGCAGAGATACCTTGGAATATTTTCTTCCTCTATACCGGACTTCTTTTTGCAATGAGCAGTGCATTTTTAGGTATAGCATTTTTTATATCATCATTTGTAAAATCTTCTGAAGTAGCACTTGGGCTCTCATTTTTTATATGGATATTTTTACTTGCATTTATTGATATTGCCCTTATCTCTTTAATGATGCAAGAGAGAATGAGCTCAGAACTCATTATATTTATCAGTTTGATAAATCCGATGGAGATTTTCCGTGTTGCAGCTATCTCTTTGTTTGATCCTGAACTTACAGTAATGGGACCGGTTGCATTTTATATCTTAGACTCTATGAGTCAAACAATGTTTGTTTTAGTATCTATTGGATATCCTCTTATTTTAGGTCTGCTATTTGCGTTTTTAGGCTATAAAATATTTGAGAAAAAAGATTTAGTATAGGAGTTCTTATGATGAAATTTATAATTGGTTTATTGGTTTTTTCAAGTCTACTGTTCTCGCATGAGATTACATACAAAAAAGATGCAGTAGGTCAAGTACGCCATCTGAAACTTTACAAATATCCCTCTTGGGTGGCAGAAATAGAGCTTTCAAATGGTAAGAAAGTTCTTTTCTCTTCACCAAAGGGAATGTTTGAATTCTATTTGCATCCTGCATCTTGGTTCGATGCTTATCATATTACAAGTGAATCAGATTTTAAAGAGCTCTATGTAATGGATTATGCAACAGTAAAACCTATCAAAGCAAAAGGGGCTTTTTTTGTCTATGGAAGTGATGTTACATCACCAGCTGGAGATGACTTAGTACCTTTTGATTCATATAAAGCAGCAGAAGAGTTTTCAAAAAAACATCATGGTGCCAGAATTTTAGGCTTTAGAGAGGTTAATTATGGCCTTATTAAACTTTTAAATGGAGCTGTATAATGCAAAAACCTACACCAAGAGATGAAGAGATTCCTTTAGATCCAAAAAGATATATAGTCAGTGAAACAGATGCGAAAGGGAAGATTACTTATGTAAATGACTACTTTATGGAAGTAAGTGGTTATAGTGAAGATGAGTTGATTGGTAAACCACACTCTATAGTACGTCATCCAGATATGCCAAAGGTTGTTTTTAAACTGCTTTGGGAGACCATTCAACAGGGTAAAAATATTAATGCTGTTATAAAAAATCTTGCAAAAGATGGGCGTTATTATTGGATATTTACAGAATTTGAAATACGTAAAAACACAGATACCGGTGAGATTATCGGTTATCATGCTTCACGAAAAACGATCTCTAAGCATGTGATTGAAATCATTGCAGATCTTTATGCTAAACTGTTAGAAATTGAAAAAACAGAGGGTGTAGATGCAAGTGAAAAGTATCTTATCTCCTTTTTAAAAGATAAAGGTGACAATATAGAATTTGCTGATATTATGGAAGAGATTCATAGATTCTATTAAGATCTAAATAGGAGAGAAAAATGAAGTTTTTTGTAATATCTCTCTTATTGCTGCCAATATTTCTTTTTGCAAATTTACTTCAAGATACAATTGATGCAGCTCCCCCTTATGCGACTCTAAAACTGCAAGATGGCATCTATACTGGTAATATTCAGATACGAAAGCCTTTAACTATTGAAGGTGTCGGTGAGCATGTTTTAATCAAAGGGGATGGAAAAGGGAGTGTAATTACTATTACAAGCTCTCATGTCCTATTGAAACATCTTAACATTACAAATAGTGGTATGAATATGCAGCAGATTGATGCTGCTATCTCTATGCAACAGGTTCAAAATTGTGAAATCTCATATTGTCATATTTCAGATGTTCTCTATGGCATAGATATGGATCGTGTGAATAGCTCTATAATAGAACATAATTATATTACGACGAGAAAGAATAATCTCCCACTTCGAGCTAATGCTTTAAAGCTCTACTATGCTCATCATAATATCATTAAAGCCAATAGAATTGAAAATGTGCGTGATGTTACACTCAACTACTCTCATTATAACCTCTTTGAAGATAATACTTTTATAGGAAATCGTTTTGCAACACACCTTTCGTTGAGTAATTATAATACTTTTATCTCTAATCATTATAAATACAACTCTGTTGCGATGATGTTCATGGGGGCAAAAAACAGCAAAGTGATTGGTAATGAGATTTTAAGTTCAAATGGTGCTGCAGGAATTGGTGTAATGATAGGCGAGGTGGCAAATTTTCTTTTTCAAAACAATAGAGTTAGTTTTAATGCTAAGGCCCTTTATATTCAAGGTCAAGAGAAAGCAAAAGGGATGAAGCGTTATTTTGTTGGTAATGAAATCTCATATAATGGAGAGGCCTTCCATTTTCATGCTTCCATTAAAGATAATACTATTCGTAAAAACAAGATATTTTCAAATATTAATGATGTTGTTAAAGATGCCGGTAAAAACTTTGAAGCCTCTAATCTTGTTGCGTATAACTACTGGGACAGATACGAAGGTTTTGACAGAGATGGTGATGGTATAGGAGATAGACCTTTTAAAGTCTATCAGTATGCAGATCAGTTGTGGCATTACAACCATAAGGTGAAATTTTTTTATGCTAGTCCAGTTATGACACTGTTAAATTTTCTTTCTCAATTGGCTCCATTTATTGAGCCAAATCTGATTATGGAAGATTTAAAGCCCGTAATTAATAAGAGTATTATCTCCCAATCGCTCTGACTCTTTTAACTACTTCGTTATAGTCAATAATCTCCTGATCTTTTGCGATTGAATCTTTCGTTTTATGTGCTGAAAATCCATAAGCCATTGGTGTAATGTTCTCAGTATCGTAGAATGCTTTACGTGCATCTATCCATTTCCCTGTTTTATCATCTGTTATCCAGATGACAGCTTTATCTTTCCATGGAATTTTTTCATTATCAAACCATAAAATCATACATCCGATATCATCAAACATATAGACTTTGCCATTTGTAGGATTGATAACCTGCGTTGTATTGTCTCTATCACTGACAACCATGGCACAACGTGCACACATATCTCTGTCCCAGTGAACTTCATGGGGTTGTGTGTTTATAGCTTTTTTATCGCAACCTATAAAAGTTAGCAATATAAAAATAGCACTTAAGAATAAGAAGAATATTTTCATAGCAAACTCTTTTTTTATTTATTCTATCTTATTTTTGTGATTAATTAGGTGATATATATCAAGTATAGATGAAATGAGGCAGATTATTTAATAATCTGCACTTTTAAGTCATCTTCATTTAGCTTTTCACTTGCATATTTAATAACAACTACTTTTTCTGTCTCATTGATAAACCATTCTGCAATATGTTCATGCTCCAAATTATTAAGTTTGTCAAAATCAACTTCACTTTCAGGAATAACAAGGTGTGAGTAGCGGAGTGGATTTTTCATTTTCACTGCTGTATAGACAAACCATAAAACACCAATAGCACCAATAGTAAGTCCAAGTGTCTCACGTGAGCTTATATCAAGATAGAGTCCTGCAAATGTACCACCTATGAAAGTAAAGAAGTAAGCAGCAGAGTTTGCAATACCAAGTGCAGCACCTTTTTGATGTACTTTGGCAAATTTAGAGATCATTGACTGAACAAGCGGCTCCATCATATTAAAGGCGATGAAAAAGAAGATTACCGCTGTGATAAAAACAGCACTTGAGTTTGTTGTCCCCATCATAATAAAAGAAGCAGTAAAAAGTGCAATAGATGTCATAAATATCTGTTTAGGAATATTTTTCTTCTCTCCAAAGACAGCCGCAGGTCCCATAGCGATAAGTCCTGCAACCATTGCCGGTGCATAGACCATCCACAAATCACTCTTTGCCCAGCCAAATCCATACTGTGGTTGTGTTAAGAAGACAGGAATAATAACAAATGCAGCTGTCATAAGCCCTTTTTGCATCGCATTGATAATAATCATACCAAGCAGATTTGGATCTTTTAAGATATCTTTTGTACTTGTTTTTCCGTGGTAGATATGTTTAATCTTCGGCGGAGTAGGTACCTTTACAAACAAAACGATAATAGCAAGCACAGCTAAAATAGCAGTAATCATAAAGATAGTGCTAATACCGTAATGTGAAGCGATAACAGGACCAAGTGACATTGCAAATGCAAAGCTCAGCGCAATAAATCCACCCATAATTGCCATAGCGTGCCCGCGCTGTTTCTCTTCAACAAGATCGGCAATCATTGCCGTAACAACAGAACCGATTGCTCCTGCACCTTGTAAGAAACGCCCAAGCATAAGCATATAGATATCTGTTGAGTAGGCACATACAAGCGAACCAACCAGGAAGATAAGCAATCCAAAAAGAATAGTCGGTTTTCTGCCTATTTTATCGCTCATACTTCCAAAAGGTACTTGAAATATTGCCTGCGTGAGGGCATACCCACCAACGATGACACCGACAAGGAATGGAGTAGCACCCTCTAAATCAAGTGCATAGACTGAGAGAACCGGAAGAACTAAAAAGAGACCCAAAAATCTAAGGAAGAGAATTAATGAGAGGGGAAACACCTTTTTAAACATCATAAAGCCTTTATATATAGTATAATTTTGAAATTATAGAGCAACTCTTATTTAGAATTGATTTGCAAAAAATAAAAGAGAAAATTTAAAAGATAATTTAAGGAATATGTATGAAAAAATTAGTATTAGCTACGTCAAATAAGGGCAAAGTACGTGAGATAAAAGCTCTTTGTGAACATTATGAAGTGATTCCCTATACTGATTTGATAGAAGAGTTTGAAATTGTGGAAGATGGTGATACATTTAAAGAGAATGCACTCATTAAGGCACGAGCCGTTTATAAAGCACTTGGGGATGAAGATGCTGTTGTTCTCGCTGATGACAGCGGTATTAGTGTTGATCTACTCGGAGGTGAGCCTGGAATTTACAGTGCAAGATATGCAGGTGCAGATGCAACAGATAAGGATAACCTCTATAAATTGATAGATGCCATTAAAGAAAAAGGAGTTCAAAGCTCTTCTGCACACTACACGGCAGCCATTGCAATTGTGACAAAAGATAAAGAGCGTGTTGTTCATGGTTGGATGTATGGCACAGCTATTACACAAGCCAGAGGTGATGGTGGATTTGGGTATGATCCTATGTTTATACCACTAGGATATAAAGAGACGCTTGGCGAGCTTGATGAGGCAATTAAAAAAGAACTCTCTCATCGCTCACAAGCGCTTAATTTGGCTTCAAAAATATTGAAAACCCTATAAAACTTTTTTACTTAGTTGATAGAAAGAGCGTTCAAGTTTTTCTAAAACTAAATGTAGGTGGGCGTTATATCTGCTTAAATAGCGCATGATATCTCCTTTAACATTTGTACTGTTAAAGGTAAAGCAAAAACTATTCCAAAAGTGAGTTTTTAGTGATTTTTTTATTTTTTAGTGAAAGAGAAGCAGTAGAAAAACACCAAAGGCTATACGGTAGATTCCAAAAGTGACAAATGTGAATTTCTCTAAAAATTTCAAAAAGAGTTTGATTGTCAGATAGGCGACAAAAAAAGCAACTACAAATCCGACGGCGAGTGTTGTAAGATTTGCATCGGAGAACTCGTGATAATGTTTGAGCAGATCATATCCCGTAACGGCACACATAACCGGAAAAGCGAGCAAAAAGCTAAACTCTGCACTTGCCTTGCGTGAGAGCCCTACAAGCAGAGCCCCTATAATGCTTGAGCCTGCACGTGAGGTCCCCGGAACAAGTGCAAAAATCTGTGCTATCCCAATAAGAAGAGCCTGTTTCATTGAGACCTTCTCAACATCATCTATGAGTTTTTGCTCATTTGGTATATAAAACTTCTCAACTGCTAAAAAGACAACTCCCCCGATTATAAACATAACAGAGACTACTTCTATGCTAAAGAGCGCTTTTATCTGATGCGAAAAGAGAAACCCTACAGCTCCGATGGGAATAAAGGCAACAATGAGTTTTTTCCAAAGTTCTATCTTTTTGAGAGTGAATTTCTCTTTATAGTTTAAAACTACCGCCAAAATAGCAGCAAACTGAATAATAACCTCATAGGCTTTTGTTACAGCAGTCTGATCAATTCCGAGAAATTTTGAAGCGACTATAAGGTGTCCTGTAGATGAGATAGGAAGGAATTCGGTAAAACCTTCAATTGTCCCTAAAATAATTGAGTTAAATAGTGTCACAGTGCCTCTTTCAAATAAAAGAGTTATTATAGGCTAGTTTTGTAAATTTATGAATATCCTCGTTACAAAAAGTAGCAGAATCTTTTCAATATTAAAAGAGTGAAATGGCTAAAGTCTATTCTGATAAGAATAATGTAATATTGTCAAGACAAAAAACAAAAGGAAATGAAAATGGTAAAAATATTAGGAAAAGTAGCATTAATTGCAGTAAGTATGGTTGTTTTAAGTGGTTGTGGGCATTCTCAACCTGCACCAGCAAAACAGAGTTCTTCACAAAAGCTTGAACAGTTGCCAAAATTTAAAATAGGAAAAACTACGAAAGAAGATGTTATTGCAAGATTAGGACAACCAAATGGAGAATCTATGAATTCAGAAGGAGAAGAGATTCTTTTTTATAGTAAAAGGCATAGAACGGGTAAAGCGTGGATTCCATTCTATCATGGGCACGATAGAGTACGTATTCAAATGGCACAATATACATTTAAAAATAATATATTAACTGCTGTTTCTTCTTCTTCAAGACATTACTAGAACATCATAAAATCAGGAAATATTTATATTTTTCCTGATTTTAATTTTAACAAATCTCATTTTTGAAAATCTCATTTTTTAATAAAACTAAATTTTAAACATATTTCGATATAATACGAGGTTTTTTTAAAATTAAACATTAAACCAAGTAGGAAAATTAAATGTTACTATTTACTCCCGGTCCGACTCCAGTACCACAAAATGTTCGTAATGCTATGGCTGATGAGACTATGCATCACCGCACACCTGAATTTGAAGCTATTTTTGAAAAAACTCGAAAACATCTTTTTCAACTTTTCAATACTGATGAAGTTGTTATGATCGCTTCAAGCGGTACAGGTGCTATGGAAGCAGCTGTTATCAATCTTTGTCATAAAACACTTCTTAACGTAAATTCAGGAAAATTTGGTGAGCGTTTTGGAAAGATAGCAGAGGCACACGGACTTGGTTCTGTAGAGATTAAAAATGAGTGGGATACACCTGTCAGTGTTGAGGCAGTTGTAGAGGCTGTTAAAGCGAACTCTGATATTGATGCAATTGCAGTACAGATCTCTGAGAGTGCAGGTGGGCTTCGTCACCCTGTTGAAGAGATAGCTGAGGCTGTAAAGGCAATTAATCCAGATATTATGATTATTGCTGATGGAATTACTGCTGTTGGTGTTGAGAGAATTGATGTAACGAACATTGATTGTCTTATTGCCGGGAGCCAAAAAGCATTAATGTTACCACCGGGTCTTGCTATTCTTGGTCTTTCAAACAGTGCTATTGAAAAGATAGGTGCTGGTCGTGGATACTATCTGAACTTAGCGACAGAGATAAAAAAACAGCGTCAAAATACAACTGCTTACACAGCAGCAACAACTTTGATAATCGGTCTTTTAGAAGTTCTTGAAACAATAGAAAAAGAGGGTGGATTTGGTGTGCTCTACTGCAATACAGCTCGTCGTGCTAAAGCTACTCGTGCTGCATTAGAGGCAATAGGACTTCACTCATATCCTAAAGTTCCTGCACAAAGTATGACAACGATTGATGATGTTGATGCTTCAAAAATTCGTTCGGCTCTTAAAGAGGAGTATGGTGTTAATGTTGCAGGCGGACAAGATCATCTTAAAGGAAAGATCTTCCGTATCAATCAGATGGGACTTATTGCACCATATGAATCTATTTGGGTTGTCAATGCTATAGAGTTGATACTTCATAGATTGGGACGCTTAGAGTATGCAGGTGTTGCTTCAAAAGTCTATAATGAAGTATATTTTAAAAGTGCTTTAGAGAAAAAAGAGTTATAGATGATACTAGAACACGAAATTCCAAATGGCTCAAAGCTCTACTTTGGCAAGAGTGCAAAGCTTAAACGTCACATAGAAGCGACTGCAAGTGAAGTACTTGATACGAATGGGTATGAAGAGATTGTGACACCGATTTTTTCATATCATCAACACAAGTCCATTGCGGATGAGCGTGAACTGATTCGCATAAATGATGCGAAAAACAATGCACTCTCTCTACGTGCAGACTCTACAATTGATGTAGTGCGTATTATTGAGAAGCGTCTTGGTAGAAATACAACACAAAAAAAGTGGTTCTATATTCAACCTGTTTTTACTTACCCTACAACTGAACAGTATCAGGTTGGTGTTGAGTATATGGGTGAAAAAAATCTTGCTTCTGTTATGAATCTTGCAGTTGAGATTTTTAATAAGTTAGAGCTTGAACCATTGATGCAGATCTCTAATATGAAAATCCCAAAACTCTTAACAGAGATGTTTGATGATTTGACTATAGATGATTTTAGACATATTAATATAGATAAATTTATTAACATTAAAGAGGAGTGGTTGACAAAGCTTGTCTATTTACAGCACATTAGTGATGTTGATGATGTGATAGCTATTGCACCACAACTCATTGCAGATGAGCTTCTTAAGATGAAAGAGCTATGTCTAAAACTGGAGTGTAAAAATGTTGTTTTAGCACCAATGTATTATGCAAAAATGCTCTATTATGATGAGCTTTACTTTAGATGTATAGTGGAAAATGAGGTGTATGCTCGTGGTGGAAGATATAAAAACAGTGAACTGACATCAGTTGGATTTGCTATATATACAGATGCTCTATGTGAAGCATTAGAAAAAGAGGAAAGATAAAAATGGCTAGAAATCAGGCAGATGTAATTGTTGGTATTCAATGGGGTGATGAGGGTAAAGGTAAGATAGTTGATAAACTTGCTTTAGAGTATGATATGGTTTGTCGTAGCCAAGGTGGTCACAATGCAGGACATACTATCTGGGTAGATGGTGTAAAGTATGCACTTCATCTTGTTCCTTCAGGTGTACTCAATCCTAAAGCTGTTAATGTAGTTGGAAACGGTGTTGTTCTCTCTCCATCTTCAATCATCAAAGAAATGGAACAGTTTGAAAATCTTGAGGGGCGTCTTTTTATCTCTGATAAAGCACATTTAAACCTTGCATATCATGCAGAGATAGATCAGGCAAAAGAGCGTCTTAAAGGCGATAAAGCTATTGGTACGACTGGTAAGGGAATCGGGCCTGCATATTCAGATAAGATTAACCGTATTGGACATCGTGTAGGGGAGCTTTTAAACCCTGAAAAGTTGTGCCAGACTATTTTAGACTATTTTGAACAAAATAAGCCTATTTTTGATGTGATGGATCTTCACGCTCCAAAAAAAGAGGAGCTTTTAGCAGAACTTGAAAGCTTTAAAGCTAAACTTGCTCCTTTTATTACTGATACTACGCAGATGGTATGGCGCGCACTTGACTCTGAAGGAAAACGTGTTCTTTTAGAGGGTGCACAGGGGACAATGCTTGATATTGACCACGGGACATACCCTTATGTAACATCATCTTCAACAGTAAGTGCGGGTGCATGTACAGGACTTGGTATCAACCCTAAAGATATAGGAAAAGTAACAGGAATTGTAAAAGCATACTGTACGCGTGTTGGTAACGGGCCATTTCCAAGTGAAGATTTAGGAGAAGACGGTAAGCGTCTTGGTGAGCAGGGGCACGAGTTTGGAACAACAACAGGACGTGCAAGAAGATGTGGTTGGTTTGATGCGGTAGCTACTCGCTATGCAAGCCGTTTGAATGGTTGTGATGAGCTGGCACTTATGAAGCTTGATGTCTTAGATGGTTTTGATGAGGTCAAAGTGTGTGTTGCCTATGAGTATAACGGTAAAGAGATAGATTATGTGCCGGTTGATTTGGAGAATGTAAAACCAATCTACAAGACATTCAAAGGTTGGGACAACTCAGTAGGTGTGCGTAAATTTGAAGATTTACCACAAACTGCTCAAGAATATGTTAAACTTATTGAGGAGATTAGTCAGACAAAAGTCGGCATTATCTCAACATCACCTGAGAGAGATGATACAATCATTCTCTAAATAAGGATAGGTATGAAGACTCGTTACAGCTCTTTGGTTACGGTAAAAAAAAACAGTATGCAAAAGAGTGAGCGGGCAGTACAGCGTGCCAATCAAAATCTTCATAGTGCAACAGAGGCTCTCCAAGCCTCTTTGGAACTTCTGCGTGAGATAGAGCCTCCAAAAGAGGGTATAGTTTCTGATTTTTTAGCGAACAGAACACTCCTTGACTCCCAAAGAGCTATTATTCAACATAATGAAGCGTGGTTTGAATATGCGAAAAAAGAGCTTTTAGATGCACAAGAGCAACTTAAACGTGATATGATAGAGTATGAAAAGTTTAAGTATCTGGAGTTGCAGGAGATTGAAAAAATTGTACAAAAAGCAAAACGTCAAGAGGCAAAAGATCTTGATGAAATTGCATTAATGACATACAAGAAAAATCCACAATATAAAGAGGTTTCATGATACGTTTTCTTCTCCTTTTTACTCTTTGTTTCTCCTCATTGTTCGCTCTACAAAAGAGTGACAAGCTCTTTGAATGTACAGAGATATTTAAAGCGAGAAAAAGTGAACTGCTGGTTGAGTTAGAGCGAATAGATGAACAAAAACAGTCTCTCGAAGCACTTAAAACCGCAACAGAGGAGCTTTTGAAGAAAAAAGAGGCAAAGCTCTCTTTGCAGGAGGAACGTGTCAATAAAAAACTCCAAGAAGTGACACAAAAAGAGGCATCAATCACGAAGATGCTCGCAGAGAATAAAAAGCTTCTGAGTGATTTGAAATCTACAAAGATGGATAAAATCGCACAAACCTATGCAAAGATGAAACCGGCTTCTGCCGCAGCGATTCTTTCAGATATGGATGAGAGTGATGCAGCTGCAATTTTACAATCTCTCAAACCAAAAGTCGTAGGAAAAATCTTAAGTAAAATGGATGCAAAAAAAGCATCAAAACTGACACTTCTTTTAACAAAATAGAGCACCTCTAATAAGATTTTTACCTAACTTATTGTAAAATGGCTAAATTTAAATAAATAAGCAGGGTCGCCATCATGAAAATATCACTCAAAACTATTCCCCATATAGCAAATAAAATATCTATCGACTTAGCAAAAAGTGGAGCTGTAACGCTTACACGCGGATTGGAACCTGTTGCAGATGAAGCGCAAAAAGTACTTCAGGAGAATGTCAAAAAAGAGATGGCATTAGAAGAGAAGGTTAATGAATACCTAGAAGAGAATGAAGAAGAGATAGAGTTTATGCTTGCAGATGAGCGTCAGCTCTTTTTTATGATTAAGAAAAAGCTGGCACCGCAGTTTGGTGTTATTTTGGATTATGAAGAGCGTTTTTCCGATATTGCGCATAAGATTTTGGATGAGCTCTATGAAGAGGACCTTATTCACTTTGATGTGAATGAAAATCGTGTAAAAAATATCATTTTCAATGCAATAACATCATTTTTGGCAGATACATCAGAGATTGAAGATGCGGTAATGGAGAAGATTCGTTCATATAAACGCAAGTTTATACCAGGAACTGATGAGTTTGAGATATTACATGAGAAGCTCTACCGTGAAGAGCTTATGAAAAGAGGAATGGAGTAGGTATGGAGTCATTAAAAAAAGCTTGGATATATTTGGAGAATGGTACATTTTTAGAAGCATCTAGTTTTGGTGCAGATAAAACTGAAGTGGGAGAGATAGTCTTTAATACCTCTATGACCGGGTATCAGGAGATTATGAGTGACCCCTCTTATGCAGGACAGTTTGTTACATTTACAATGCCAGAGATTGGCAATGTCGGTGTCAATGATGAAGATATGGAGTCTTTGGCTGCACATGCAAAAGGGATGATTGTTCGTAAATACCAGAAGCGCTACTCAAACTTTAGAGCAGAGGCATCTCTCTGTGAATTTTTAAAAAAATACAATGTTATGGGTATTTGTGATATAGATACCCGTTTTGTTACAAAAATGCTTCGTGCGGAGGGTGCTATGATGATGGTTGCCTCTACTGAAGTGAGCGATAAAGAGGAGCTAAAGAAGATTTTAGAGAATTCTCCGCGTATTGAAGATGTCAATTATATTGAGCAGGTAAGTACAAAAGAGGCTTACAAACACACTTCAAGTACTTATAACTACAGAGCATTTGAGTATGACAAAGCGCCAGTTCCAGAGGCTAAAATCGTTGTTATTGACTTTGGTGTAAAACGTAATATCTTAAATGAGCTTGTTAATGCTAAAATTGATGTAGAGGTCATTCCAAATGATTTTATTGCTGAGGATTTGATAGAGAAGTACAATAACAAGCTTATTGATGGTGTCTTTTTATCAAACGGTCCTGGCGATCCGCTTGTATTGAAGCGTGAGCAAGAGCAGATTAAAAAGCTTATTGATGCGAAAGTGCCTATGTTTGGTATCTGTCTGGGACACCAGCTCCTCTCAATTTCACACGGATACGATACATTCAAACTCAAATTTGGACACCATGGCGGAAATCATCCGGTAAAAAATGAAAAAACTGGTCTTGTAGAGATTACTGCACAGAATCACAACTATAATGTTCCTGACAACATTACAGAGATTGCAGAGGTGACACACACAAACCTCTTTGACAATACAATTGAAGGGCTCAAATACAAAGACGAACCTATATTTTCAGTACAACATCACCCAGAAGCTTCTCCTGGTCCAAAAGAGAGTGCATACATTTTTTCTGAATTTTTTACTCTCATCAAGAGATAACCAAGCAACACTATAAGCGTTGCTTGATTTGACGATAAAACTTTTAAATCTTAACTACAGATAAAATTCCAAAACTAAACAAAAAGATAATTTTTCAACCAAAAAACATTCCAATTAAGATTAATTAAACATATACCTTGCTAATATACAAATGTTGATTAGTCTTATAACTGTTTTTTGTCAGTTATCAGACTTATTGCTTTGAATCTTAAGGAGGCTATATATGGAGAATCGTCCATTAGAGTACGACTATACGGTTGCAAAGATGTTTATGCTTACTACTATTATTTTAGGTGCAGTAGGTATGAGTATCGGTGTATTTATTGCATTTGAGCTTGCTTTTCCAGGGCTAAATACAGCCTTTGGTCATGGTGTTGCTGAATACACAAACTTTAGTCGTCTTCGTCCGCTGCATACTGATGCAGTTGCGTTTGGTTTTACAGTAAGTGGTATTTTTGCTACTTGGTTTTATGTTGGTCAAAGGGTACTAAAAGTATCTATGGCTGAATCTAAATTTTTGATGTTTATCGGAAAATTACAATTTTGGTTATATGTAATCGGTGTTGCAGCAGTTGTTGTATCACTATTTATGGGTTACACAACTTCAAAAGAATATGCAGAATTTGAATGGCCTATTGATATCGCTATTGTAGTGGTATGGGTACTTTGGGGTGTTTCTATCTTCGGATTAATCGGTATCCGTCGTGAAAAATCACTTTATATCTCTGTTTGGTACTACATCGCTACATTCTTAGGTGTTGCTATGCTTTACCTATTTAACAATATGGAAGTTCCTACTATGCTTGCAACTTCACCTGCTGGTGAGACAAACATTGGTGACTGGTTCCACTCTATCTCTATGTATGCTGGTACAAATGATGCACTAGTACAGTGGTGGTATGGGCACAATGCGGTTGCATTCGTATTTACAGTTCCTATTATTGCTATGATTTACTACTTCTTACCAAAAGAGTCTGGTCAAGCGATTTATTCTTATAAATTGTCTTTACTTTCATTCTGGGGTTTAATGTTCGTTTATCTTTGGGCTGGTGGTCACCACTTGTTATTCTCAACTGTTCCTGACTGGATGCAGACTATGGGTTCTATCTTCTCAGTAATCCTTATCTTACCATCTTGGGGTTCAGCGATCAATATGCTTCTTACAATGAAGGGTGAGTGGCAACAAGTTGCAGCTTCTCCATTAATTAAGTTTATGGTACTTGCTTCTACTTTCTATATGTTCTCAACATTAGAAGGTCCAATTCAAGCTATCAAATCTGTTAATGCGATTGCACACTTTACTGACTGGATTGTTGGTCACGTTCATGATGGTACTCTTGGTTGGGTTGCATTTATGATTATGGCATCACTTTTCCATATGTCTCCACGTGTATTTAAACGTGAGCTTTATTCAAAAGGTCTTATGGCTGCACAATTCTGGATACAAACTTTAGGTATTGTTCTTTACTTTACTTCTATGTGGATTTCAGGTATCACTCAAGGTATGATGTGGCGTGCGCACGATGAATTTGGTAACCTTGCTTACTCATTCATGGATACTGTTGATGTACTTCACCCTTACTATGCACTTCGTGGTACAGGTGGATTGTTGTTCTTAATTGGTTTCTTTATGTTTGCTTATAATATTTATAAAACATGGAGATCAGATAAAGTTGTTGATGCTGAGCGTTTAAATGCTTCGCCTATGGGCGCTTAAGAAAAGGAGAATTATATTATGTTTCATTGGTTAGAAAAACATCCGTTTCTTTTTGCGGTAGGTGTGTTTGTTACAATTGCGTTTGCAGGTTTGATTGAGATCGTTCCAAACTTTGCACAGGCTTCTCGTCCGGTAATTGGTACAAAACCAGTTACTGTATTAGAGCAAGCTGGACGTAATGTTTATATTAAAAATAGTTGTAATGCTTGTCATTCACAACTTATTCGTCCGTTTAAATCTGAGACAGATCGTTATGGTCACTACTCTTTAAGTGGTGAGTATGCGTATGACCGTCCATTCCTATGGGGTTCTAAAAGAACTGGTCCAGATTTACACCGTGTAGGTAACTACAGAACAACTGAGTGGCATGAAAATCACATGAAAAATCCTCAGTCAATCGTTCCATCAAGTATTATGCCAGGATACCCTTGGTTATTTACTAATAAAGCAGATATTGACACTGCGTATGCTACACAGCTTACAAATGCAGAGTTCTTTGGTGTGCCGTACAATAAACCAATTCCTATGAAAGATGGTTCTACGGTAACTGTTCCAATGGGTAAATCTGTTGCTGAAGCACATAAACTTGCTCTTGAAGAGGCAAAAGTTGTTGCAGCAAAAATGAAAGATCAAGATGTTAAAGATGCAGTTGCACGTGGTGAGATTCCAGAAATCGTAGCCTTAATTGCATACTTAAACAGTCTTAAATAGTAAAGGATTGTAGTGACACTTAATGAATTTGCAGCGTATGGGTATTTCTTTTTAGTAGTATTTTTAGTGGTAGGTACATATTCGTATATTTACCATCTTTATACAAAAAGAAAAGATGCTTCTGGAGTTGATTATGAGCACTACAGTAAAATGGCATTAGATGATGACATAGGCTCTACTCCGGTAAAGCCTGTATCTGATGAAAAAGAAAAATAGGAGAGATATATGAACAAGCTTTATGTTTGGGGAATTATCATTACCGCTGCTATGCTTGGTGCGACTTATGTAACAGTAGGTTACCAAAAGGGTGGTTTAAATGGTGATATCGTTAATATGCTTGCAGTTGCAGGGGCTGTTGCACTTGTAATTATTACAGTATTTGTTGTAATCAAGTATGTTCGTCAAATGCAGACTGACACGGCAACGGGTGAGTTAGCAGACGAATCTTGGGATAACATTGGTGAATATAAGAACCCAGTTCCAATGGGTTGGGCAATTATGTTCTTAGGTACTATGATTTGGGGTATGTGGTATTTCTTAGTGGGTTACCCGGTAAATGCATATTCACAAATTGGTGAGTACAATCAAGAAGTAGCTGAAAAAGATGCAAAATTTGAGAAAAAATATGCAAATATTAAAGGTGAAGAACTTGTAAATATGGGTGAATCTGTTTACCTAGTTGAGTGTGTTGCTTGTCACGGTTTGAATGCTGATGGTAACGATGAAATGGATGCAGCAGATCTTAACAAAAGAATCTCTGCTAAGAGTGTAAAATATGTTATTAACCATGGTTCTAACAATAAACTCTTAGGTACTGAAATGGCTATGCCTGATCGTAATGGTCTTTTCAACTCTGCTACAGGTGCATTGATTACTGATAAAGAGATTGATGCAGTTGCTGATTATGTTGGTAACGGTATGAGCGGAAATGAAGAGGGAGCAAAAGTATTTGCTAATGTTTGTGCAGCTTGTCATGGTCCTGACGGTAAAGGTCAAGAGTATGTAGCTCCAAATATTGCTAACTGGAGTCAAACACTTATTGAAAATGTTATTAATAACGGTAAAAAAGGTGCTATTGGTACTATGCCTGTTATGGACAGACTCAATAACAAACAAAAAGAAGCTATTGCAGCATATGTAATGAGCTTAAGCAAAGGAGAGTAACATGAACGAAAATAGAAGTGTTTTTGCTCTTGATGGTGTTGTTGGGATGTTAATCGCAACAACCTTACTTTTAAGTATTCTTGCTTTTTTAAGTGTTAATGCAATGAGCGTACAACATGCTCAAGCTGAAAACTATTATAAAATCAAAGATGAAAAATCAATCAAAATGTTTAGTGCTGATAATGCTAAGCATATTGTTGATGCTAAATAAAGGAGTGTAAAATGGAAAAAATTATTGCATGGGGCTTAGTTTTTATGGCTGCTTACACACTTTATGCCGTGGTTACTCCAAACCACCTATTTGTAGGTTAAGAATTGCTGTTGCAATCATTAACTAGAGGGCTTTTTGCCCTCATCTTCATTAGCTTGTTTCACACAACATTATTTGCAGAGTATTTATATAAAGATGAAGTTATTCATAATCCGAAATTTACTACAGATATTGATACAATCGGGAAGCGTTTATTTCAAAAAACAGGAATTTCATTAAAGCTTATTATGCTTAGAGAACTTCCATCAGGTATGAGTATGACAGAGTATGAAAAATCAGTTCTTAAAGAGATCTCTGTACCAACTATTTTATTGACATTTTCAGAGATGGATAAATCTGTTGATATTGAAGTTAATGATAAAACTTTATATAAGTATTTTGACAAAGCACAGGTGTTAAGTCCTGTTACATCTAATGTACAGGCTTTTGTACTGGCTGTAAGTTGTGCAAGATCATGGCACGATTTTAAAAAAATTGTTTCACATACAGGGGGATCAATACTACCTCTTTTAGGTGTAAAATCAAAAGAGATGACAGCAGCAACAAAATATTCTGCAGCAATGTTTAATGGCTATTTGGATATTGCACAGCAGATCGCACGTGCTAAGGGTGTAACGCTTGGTGATGGGTTTGACAGTGATACAAATCAAGAGATGCTCTTTTATGTAAAAGTATTGTTCTACGGTTTCGTTTTATATGCTATGATTATGTACATTAGAAGATTGATTTATAAAAGGAAACATAAAGATGAGTATTATAAAAAGTGGTAAATTGTGGCCTATTGCAATAGGTATCGCAATTACTATGGTTTTTTGTTTTGGTGTTATTACTGTAATGGTAACAGGTAAGGCTAATCTTCAGCCTAGTGATGATTACATGACAAGTTATCAGGATGCAGATATAAAGGCTAATGATTATATAAAAGCTAAAATTGCTTTTGATAAAAAATATGATTTAGAATATATTACAAAGTCTATTAGTGATACTAATCCAAAAATACAATACTCTTTGAAAGATAAGGCTGGAAATCCTGTAGATAATGCCAAAATTGTTATTGCTATTAGCAGACCTGAAACAAAAGAGTTTAATCAAAAACTTGAAAACCCACAAATTAAAGATGGCATTTATATCTTTAAAGGTGCAAAATTTCCAAAAGCCGGTGTTTGGAATATTATAGCAAAGGTGCAGGTGGGTGATAATTATCGTTTCTTGAATATTAAAGCAGATACAAGAAATACAAAGATAAAACAATATTAGAGTATGTCTGAAATACTCATAGTCCTTCCTTCTGCGCGTGCAATACGTCAGAGGCAGTTAATGGTAGAAGGAGATACACTCTTTTTACCTAACTATATCACTATGAGTGATTTTATAGCGAAACTTACCATCGTTGAGGGGTTTTCCTTTTTAGATGATGATACCCGCACACTTCTTCTTTTGGAAGCATCCAATTTTGAAAACTTTTCGGCTTTGGCGATAGAGAGGAACTTTTTCACCTTTACAAAAAACTCCACATATATATTTAAATTTTTTGAAGAACTCAGTGCAGAGATGTATGATATAGCTGCCTTGAAAGATGCAGACCTTTACGGGGAGTATGAAGAGCATATTACTATTTTGCAGGAGCTCTATGTACGCTATGAAACACTCTGCAGCCAAAAGAGACTCCTCGATAGAATATTTTTGCCAAAACTTTACAGATTTAATAGTGCTTTTGTCAAGAAGTATGAAAAAATAGAGATAGCAGTTGAAGGGCATTTGACAAATTTTGAGCTGCATCTTCTTAAAGAGGCGACTGCCTATTGTGAAGTTCATATCCATTTCACTGCTACCCGTTTTAATATCAAAATGCAAAAGAAGTTTATTGAGCTTGGTTTTGAGATAGAGAGTCAAAGAGAGTATCTTCTCTCTCTTAATACCACAGAGATACTCTCTGAGAACGCACTTCAAAAGAGCAGTATAAAATCGTGCGTGAGCTTCAGTGAGCCTGTTTTACAGATAGCATTTATAAAACAGAAGATATATGAGTTCATTCAAAAAGGGTATGACCCGCAGAAGATAGCTGTGATTTTGCCAAATGAGCAGATGGCTGAAGCATTATGGAGTTTTGATGAGAAATCAAATCTCAACTTTGCCATGGGAAGCAGTTTTTCACAAAGTACAATATATAAAAAACTCTATGCGGCAATTGAGATGCTTGATGAGAAGACCTATGAGAATATATACAGACTTGAGCGTGAGGGTGAAGAGTTCTATATGCTTTTGCAGCCCCACTACAGACGCTCTTTAAAAGAGTTTGATTTTATGGCATTGATGGAAGATATGGAGGAGCGCATTGAGAGCTCGCTTGAGAAGCGGGTCTTTCGTGAGGAGTCTTATGCTTTTTCAAAGATACTTCCTTATATTGGAGATATGAATTTACGAAGTGTGCTCAATATCTTTATGCAGCGCTTAAGCAGCCGCAGAGTTGATGATGTGCGTGGCGGTAAGATTACTGTAATGGGAGTTTTGGAGACAAGAAGTGTCTTTTTTGATGCTGTTATTATTATAGATTTTGATGACAAAAGTGTCCCAAAACGGAGCGAGAAAGATATGTTTTTAAATACACAGCTGCGTGAGATGGCATCGCTTCCGACATCACAGGAGAGACAAAATCTTCAAAAACACTATTATGAGATGCTTATGCTTCGTTCTAAAGAACAGGCAATATGCTGTGCCTCATCTGCAGAGAATCCACCTTCGCGTTTTTTAAAGGAGCTTGGTATTGCACTTCAAGGGTGTGAAAATGAGTCGGAGTATGCAAATATTCTCTTTAAGCGGGGTGTGCAAAAAGCGCATATGAACAAAGAGATAATAGAACCCTACTCTTTTAAAGAGATTGAGCTTTCAGCTTCACGCCTGAAGAGTTTTTTGAGCTGTAAAAGACGCTACTACTATCGCTATGTCAAGAATCTTCAGGAGCATGAAGTCCCAAAAGATGTACCGCCTGAGTATGCCATAGGTAATGATGTGCATCAGGCACTCTGCACCCTTTATACAAAAAGGGACTCCTATGAGGATGTAAAAGAGCTGCAGCGTGATCTTGAGCGTGAGCTTGAGCGTGTGCAGGGAGAGAGTGAGCTTGAGGCTTATCTTATAGCACTTAAAAAGCGTGAATTGCAAAAGTTCGCTCACAATGAGATAGCGCGATTTAAAGAGGGGTGGCGTGTAAAGTATGTAGAGAAGCTGCAAAAAGCACCTTTTGAAGGGATGATACTGCAGGGGCGTATTGACAGAATTGATATGCGTGAGAATCTGGTGAGTGTGCTTGATTATAAGACAGGTTCGTACAAACTCTACACAAAAAACAGCTTTACAGATGCAACAGATTTTCAGCTTGAGTTTTATGCTATTTTGGCATCGGAGTTTGGAAATCTTGACTCCTGCGGATTTTATGATTTGAAAGAGGGCAGGGTGGTGCCTGAGCTCTTTTTTGAGGAGAAGATGGCACTTTTAAAGGCTCATATTGCAGATCTGCTTACGATTGAAGAGCTTAATTTTGAACTTTGTGAAGATACAAAAGAGTGTCAGTTCTGCCCTTATGCTCTTTTGTGCGGGAGAGATTGATGGCATTTATAAATAATCTGGCCTATGAGGCAAGTGCGGGAAGCGGAAAGACATTTATGCTTGTTGTTCGTTATCTCTCTTTGCTCTTTCGCGGTGCTGATGCTTCAAAGATACTGGCACTCACCTTTACAAACAAAGCTGCTTCGGAGATGAGCGAGCGGATAGTTGAGACACTGCAAGATCTTCCAAACAGAGGGGAGCTTGAAGAGATTATAAAAGTAACAGAACTCTCACGCAAAGAGATTTTAGACAAAAGAGCCGATATTTTGAGTGCTTTTTTAAATACAAATACAAAGATTATGACAATAGACAGTTTCTTTACTCAGATACTGCGCAAATTCTCTCTCTATGCCTCTTTAATGCCCGACTTTAGCACCTATGCTTCACAGCATGAGATAAAACTGCTGCTTCGCTTCTTAAAAGAGGTGAGTGTTGCAGGAGAGAAAGAGACGCTTGTGAGTTTGGCTCTGGAGTCCAAGAGACGGGTCAGTGATATTTTCAACCTTTTGGATGCTTTTTATGAGAAGGAGCAGGAGATTGAAGATATTCAATTCTTCTCAAGTGATTTGAAACCTTTTGAGCGTGCAGGTATGGAGGCACTTCAACATCTGCAAAATATCGTAGCAGGGTGCAAAGGGGCTTCTGCAACACTGAAAAAAGCTGTAGAGGCGGAGAGCTTTGATGCTCTGCGCCAAAAGAGCTGGGTAGTAAAAGAGAGTCTGGAGTACTGGGTATTTAAAAAGTGCTATACGCCGGAGATGGATAGTGCTCTGCGTGAGATACAGACGGCAATTCGTAACTACAACAGAGCAAAAGAGGCAAACTTTTTTGCTGCTTTGCGCAGTTTGGGCAGACTCTATAAAAAAGCAAAAAAAGCACTCTACATTGAGGAGAGTGAGCTTGGTTTCTCCGATGTTTCGCATCTTGTCTATACTATTTTAAACAGACTTGATGACAGCGAATTTCTCTACTTCAGACTTGATGCAACCATTGAGCATATGCTTCTTGATGAGTTTCAAGATACCAGCATACTGCAGTACAAAATACTCCAACCGCTCATTCAAGAGATAACATCGGGTGCAGGTATCTTTGAAAATGGAAGTTTCTTCTTTGTTGGAGATGTCAAGCAGTCCATCTACCGCTTTAGAGGCGGTGTCTCTGCCCTCTTTAGTGAGGTGGCGCGTCAAAACGGCACACAGGTAGAGAAATTGCTGACAAACTACCGTTCAAAAAGAGAGCTTGTGGAGTTTGTAAACCGCTCATTTATACAAAAGATTGCAGACTACACTCCGCAGCTTGTGCGTGAGGGTGCAGAGGGTGGTTATGTGGAGATTGTAGAGAGTGATGAGCTGCTGCAGGAGAGTCTCAAAGAGGTTAAAAAGCTTATTGGTATGGGTGCAAAGCTTGATGATATTGCCATTTTGTGTGCAACCAACGGCGATGGGGAGATGGTAAAGAATCTGTTACAGCAAGAGGGTATTGAGGTAGTGACGGAGACAACAACGAAACTTATCAACCAAAGAAGCATCAAGGCACTTTTGGAGTATTTGAAGTATCTCTATTTTGGTGAGCCTATCTATAAAGAGAACTTTTTTGCACTGCTTGGCAGAGAGAGTGAGCAGATCGCTGCTGTTGATATCAACAGCCTCTCTCTTTTTGAGATTGTGAAGCGTTGTATTGAACGCTATGGACTCTTTAGCGATGATTTTCATACTATTCGCTTTTTACACAGTGTCGCAGCTTACAGAGATATAGATGCACTTCTTTTTGAATATGAGCGTATGGATGTAAGTGCTGCTGCTTCAGACCTCAGCGGTGTGCGGGTTTTGACAGTGCATAAATCAAAAGGACTGGAGTACAGACATGTCATTGTAATGGATAGATTGAAAAAAGCACCTGCAGCGCGTGGGAGTATCATCTACGAATACAGTGGTATAAAACTTGAAAATATCTACTTAAGAACAGCAGGACGAGAGGAGATAGACAGTGCCTATGCCAAGGCCCTGCAAAAAGAGAGAGATTTAATTCGCGAAGATACTCTTAATGCTCTGTATGTTGCCTTTACCCGAGCAAAAGAGTCCCTTTTTGTTATTCAGAAGTCGCAAAACTCTATGTTTGAGATATTGGACCTTGCAGCAGGCAGTTTTGGAGTGCTGGAGATAGAGGCTACACCTTTGCGTGAGATAAAAAAAGCTCCACCGCTAAATTATGAGAGCCTCTATTACGGTACGCAAAGTGAGATACTGGCACAGGAGTCAGAATCTGAGGAGGATATAGCTGCGATAAATTTCGGGCTTGGTATGCACTATATGCTTGAGATGCTTGAGAGTTTTACTCCCGCGGCTCTTGCTACTGCAAAAGATATGTTGCAGAATAAATACGGCTTCATACTGCAAAGCTCTGAGATAGAAGATATAGCACAAAGAGTAGAGAGGCTTTTAAAAGATAAAGAGTTTTTGGAACTGACTGCAGATGCGGAGAGTTTTCGGGAGAAGCCGCTGCGTTATAAAAAAAATCTGCGCTATATTGACCTGCTTTTAAAGAAAGCAGATGGCAGTTATATTGTCATAGACTATAAAAGTTCTCAAAAATCTTTTAAAAAGCATTATGCCCAGGTGCGAGCCTATGTTGCTGCGGTAAAAGAGATAACAGCAGCAGATGTCAAGGGGTATATCTGCTATCTTTTAGAGGATTCTACTCTTATTACCCCTGTTTAACCCCTTATTCTTAAATTTCAGAAAAATTTCAGCTTCTGGTGATTTTCTGGTGATATTCCTTTGTTAATATTTGATTAGAGAGAAATATTTTTAAAAAAGGAAACGCTATGTTTGGAAAAATATCAATGAGTTTGGTAGTTTCTATACTCCTTGCAACTTCTGCAGGGGCAGCCGATGTCGTAATTGATGATGAAAATACGACAGGTCTCTTTTCAAATGAGAGTATTAGTGTAGAGATTACACCAAACGGCTCTATAAAAATGGAAGATAAATCTGAAGATATTACAGCGATAGATATCAATACAACATTGATAAGTGGAAGTGATATTTTGAACAAAGGTGAGATACGCGTAAGTACTACAGATGATGATGACTATAATGCGACAGGGATTGATGTAGAGAATAATGAAGCTGTTATCTCCAACAGTGGAAATATAGATGTTAATGGTTCAGCTCATGCGGTTGCTATACATATTGGCAGAGAGAACAAAGGCAGTATTGTCAATGATGGAAATATAACAAGTACAGATGAGGGAATCTCTCTTGTAGATAACAGTGGCAGTCTGATAAATAGTGGGAATATTACTGCACATTATGGAGTTGTAGCTGGCAACAACAGTGGAAAAATTGAAAACAGCGGCAATATTAGAAATGGTGAAAAAGGTTTTGATATAGCTTCTAACAGTGGCACTATTATAAACAGTGGTACGATAGAACAAATGGTGAATGGCATAAAAGTAAGGTTAAACAGTTCTGGAACAGTTGAGAACAAAGGTACCATACAAGAGTCTAACAGGGGTATAAATGTTATTCAAAATTTTGGCAATGTACTAAACAGTGCTGTAATAAAAAATTGTAGGCAAGGTATGTTTGTAGGAGAAAACAGTGGTAGTGTTTTCAATAACAGTTCTATAAACGCAGAAGATGGACTTATTGTAGATAGAAATAATGGAGTAGTTGAAAATAGAGGAACTATTCAAGCTTCAGGATATGGAATAGATATACGAGAGAATAATGGAGAGGTTAAGAACAGCGGTAATATATCAACTAATATCTTTTTCTTTGGACTTGGAAGTGCAGTACATATCTATAATCAAAGTGGAAAATTTATAAACAGTGGTACCATTCATACTCAAATGTTTGGAATATACACAAATAATAACAGTGGTATTGTTGAGAATAGTGGGACTATTGTAGTGGAAGAGAATGATTTTATGTTCCTTCCTGCATCTGGAATGGATATATCAAATAATGAAGGAACTGCTCTTAACAGTGGAACGATTATCTCCATATTTAATGGTATGTTTGGACGTGTAGCTGCAAGTGGAATAATGAAAAACAGTGGCACTATTACAGCTGAGATGAATGGTATGGAGAGTAGTTATAACAGCGGAATTGTTGCCAACAGCGGAACAATTACATCAAATGATACCGGAATCTTTGTATACAGTAATGATGGTATGCTTCAAAACAGCGGGACAATTACAGCCAGAAAAAACGGTATAAATAGCCATGCTAACAGTGGGACTATTGAGAACAGTGGGGTAATCAATGCTGAAGTTGGTATAAAAACAAGTATAAATGATGGTGGCAGAGTTGTAAATAACGGTATTATCAATGCAAGCAGATATGCGATAATGAGTGGAGTAGGTGACAATGATTCTCTCTCTTTGGTTGTCAATAACGGTACAACATACGGTTCATACAATACAATAGGTGCAAATCTTGAAAATAATGGAAATATTACTCTGAACACAAATGATCAGATAAATACAAAAAATTATAGACAGAGTGCAGATGGTATGCTCACTATGATTGTAGAGTCTGATGCTCAGGAGACAAAAGTGGCTTCAATTCATGCTGATGGAAATGTCTCTATTGAAGATGGTTCATCTCTCTATTTTCATACAGCTGCTCCAAAAGGAGTGAGAATCACTCAGTGGTACAGCTCTTTGCAAGATTCAAAAATTACAAAAGGATATAAAGAGTTTAACGGAGATGAAGGTGTTGTAATTACCGGAGATAATATTGATATAAATGTATCAAAACTCAATATTGAAGATAGTTCAACACTCTTTGAGTATAGTCTTGAAAAAGATGGTAACAACAGTGTTAATCTAATCGTCTCCAAAGCAGCTTCACCATTTGGCAGCTTTTTGCGTTCAAACCACTTAAGTGGTACTGCAGCAGGTGCGGCGGGTGCGCTTGACAGGGTCTTTGCAAAAGATAGTGCTATGAATGGGGATATAGAAGATTTTATGACAGGATTTGAAGCATTGGGTTCAACAGAACAAAAAAGCAATGCGCTCCTCTCTTTGACACCATCCTCTACCTCTGCTTCATCTCACGCAACAATGCAGATGATGAACAGTATGAGCGGTGTAGTACAAGCAAGAGCATCCAGCGCAAGAGGTATGAGTTCAGGGGATGCACTCTTTAGAGATAAAAATATCTGGATTAAACCTTTTGGAAGCTATACACGCCAGAACAATGAGAGTGGTATAAAAGGCTTTCAAGCGCGTTCAAAAGGTGTCTCTATGGGTATTGACGGTGCTTTGGATGATGGAAAAAGAGTAGGTGTTTCACTCTTTGCAACAGATACATCTGTTGATACAAATGATATAGCACAATCAAATGATATGAAAAGTTACTCTTTGATAGCATATGGCTCTTTGCCTCTGTTTGATAGTAAAACATTATGTTATTACCAAATAGGCGGAGGTATCCAAAGAAACAGCTCAAGCAGATATATTATGGTTGCAGATACAACAGCAACGGCTAGCTATACATCAAAAACATTTATGGTGAGTGCAAGAGTTGAGAGAAATTTCAATCTTGCTGAAGGTCTGCGTGTAATACCTGCTATTGAGGGTGCATATAGATACTTCTCAAACCCAACTTACAGTGAAGTGGGTGCAGGTGGTTTGGGACTTAATGTCAATGCTCTGCATGATCACGAAACAGTTGTTGGAGTCGGTGGCAGTCTGGCTTATTCACTTGCATCCAAAACAGAGTTGTATGCAGGAGCGATGGCACATTATGATTTGGCTGACCATACAAACAGTGTTACAGCAAGTTATGAAGGTGCTGCAGATGTTGTCTTTAGCAGTAACGGAATAGATAATGCCTCTATGCTTTACAGTGCAAATGCGGGGCTTCATCAAGAGTTGGCAAAAGGTTTCTCTCTCAATATTGATTATGGACTCAGCAGAAAAACAAGTGGTTTTACAAACCATACACTCTCTGCAAAACTCAATCTAAATCTTCAATAAGTACTTGGGCTTAGAGCTCCTTAGGGAGCACAAGCTCAAAGAGCTCATCTTCAAGTGAGAGGGTCGCTATCTTTTGAGTAGGGCTCTCTTCTATCTTTACAAGCTTTGCTTTTTTTAATTTTTGTGGTTCATTTTGTATGATTTTCCCATCTTTTAAGGAGACGACACGTGAGGCAAGACGCAAAATATCGCTTCTGTCGTGTGATACCATAATAGTGGTTGTCCCAAACTCCTTGTGAAGTTTGAGCAGTTCTTCTTGAAGTTTGCTTCGCATTGTTGGATCAAGTGCCGAAAAAGGTTCGTCAAGCAGAAGAATTTTTGGTCTTTTCATCAGTGCGCGGCAGATACTCACACGCTGTTTTTGTCCGCCGCTGAGTGCTTTTGGATAGCGATTTTTGAGTTGCGTGAGATCTGTTATTTCAAGGAGCTTTTCAGCAAGTGCAGTGTCATTTTGGACAAAGAGAAGGTTCTCTAAAACCGTCATATTCTCAAAGAGAGCATACTCCTGAAAAGCAAATCCGATAGCTCTTTTTTGCGGAGGAAGTGCCTCTGTTTTGTCCAGCCATACTTTTTGAGAGACAACGATAGAGCCCTCTGCATCTTCAAGCCCTGCAAGAATACGCAGCAGCGTTGTTTTTCCACTGCCGCTTTTGCCCTCAATGGCGAGAAACTCACCCTCTTTAATCTTTAATGATACATTGAGCTGAAACTCTCCACTGCTGCCGTGGAGATTTTTGTTGATATCTATTGCTATCATAATCCAAACCTTCTGTTTTGGCGTGCATTAAAGATATAGAGCGTTACAAGCACAACAAAGGATATGGCAAGCATAATGGCACTGTAGATGTGGGCACTCTCATAGTCCATAATCTCAACCATCTCATAGATTGCAACTGAGGCGACTTTTGTCTCACCGGGAATACTGCCTCCTACCATCAAAACCACTCCAAACTCACCGACGGTATGTGCAAAGGTAATAATGAGCGCACTTAAGAGAGCCGGCTTCATATTTGGCAGGGCAACACGAAAGAGTGTTGTAAATTTGCTTTTGCCTGCAATATAACTGGCTTCGAGCATATTTTTATTCAGTGATTCAAAACCGTTTTGCAGGGGCTGAACCATAAATGGGAGTGAATAAAAACAGCTTGCTACAACAAGCCCCGTAAAAGAGAATACCAGTTTTATACCCAGATACTCTTCAAAAAATGAGCCAATAGGAGAGTTGTATGAGAGTGCCCAGAGCAGATAAAAACCCAAAACAGATGGAGGCAGTACAATCGGCAGAGCAGTAAATGCCTCTATAAAAGGTTTGAAGCGTGAGCGTGTCTGTGAAAGATACCATGCAAGCGGCAGTGCTATACAAAAGAGTATAAGGGATGTAAGTGTTGCTAGTTTAAATGAGAGTATAAAGGGCTCAAAGTTCATATGACACTGTATCCATATTTTTTAAATATCACTTTCGCCTCATCACTCAAGATAAAATCGTAGAACTTTTTGGCGTCAGGATTGTTGTGTGCATGCTCTAAGATGACAATACCCTGAGCAATCGGATGATAGAGCTCTGTCGGCACTGTTATCCAGTTTTCATTCTCTTTGAGATAGTGCAGTTTTGGAGAGTAGAGTGCTGATTTGGCTATAAAACCGAGCTCTGCGGCGTGCATTGTATAGCTGAGTGTCTGTGCAATGGACTCTGCATAGATAAACTTCTTCTGCACGCGGGTGTAGAGTTTTGCATTTTTAAGGGCCTCAATGGTTGCTTTTCCATAGGGAGCTGTCTTTGGGTTTGCAATGGCGATGCGTTTTATATTATCTGCAGTTACGAGTGCTATACCGCGGCTGAAATCCTCTCTCTTTACAGAAACCATGGCAAGTGCTCCCTCTGCATAGATACGGGGTTTGTTAAGTGCAAGTTTTTTCTGATAGAGTCTTTGAGGATAGAGCATATTTGCTGACATAAAGATATCGTAAGGGGCTCCGTTTTGTATCTGTGCGCTCAGTTTTCCGCTGCCGCCTATTGTAAGAGATATTTTGATATCGGGATATTTTTGATGGAAGCTTTTTTTGAGTTCATCAATGGCGTAGCTGACATTTGCCGCAAGTGCTACATTGAGAACACCTGCAAGTAAAAAACTTTTTGTCATCAAGAGTATGAGTATAATTTTTTTCATCTTTTATCCTAAAAAAGGTAGTTAAACTCAAGGCGAATATCTGCATAGTTTGAGAGAGCCGAGGCATCGCCTATATAGTCGCGGTATCCCAGACGAATACGGTATTGCACCTCTGGCATTGAGGTAATATTTTGAATAATTCCCAGATAGTATAACACACTATCTTCTAAAATATCTTTGTTTTTGTCGGTATTCACATAGAGAATAGAGGCCTGAAAGAGTGGTTTTGTGTAGATACCTTTTGCACTGGCCCCTTTTTGGAGCTCTATACGGTAGGATTTTGTATTTGCCCGCCAGTTGTAGATACCCATAGAACGGGTATATCCTGCGGTTGGAAAAGCTCTCCAGGGTGTTACAAGGTCTGCTTCATTGAGTATATTGGTATAGGCTAGATTTATTTTATAATCAGCTACTTTAGCAACAAGACGTGCCGCTATCATTGTTGCATTGAGCGAGTTGGGATTTTTATAGCCACCCGGATTGAGACTATTTACATCTCCAAGAAGTGATGCACCTCCTACTGCTCCTGCTCCATTGTCAAACTGTCTAATATAACGGAGTGCAGGTGTTAATGTAAAATCTTTAAAAGAGATTTTATAGTTAATCTCTCCCATTACTTCTGATAGCAAAGAGGGGACAAGATAGGAGGAGAGATGGAGTTTATATGCTTGTGTGTTGTGGCTTAAATCAAAAAGAATAAGAGGTGCTTTGGTTGATTTTCCTGCTGCATTGAGTCGTCTATAGCTTATACCTTTGTGCATTGCCGAATCATCATTGCCTCTCCACATAGAGTAATCAGCGATATTAGAGTCATCATACATAAAAACAGAGTGCGCATTCTCATGGTCTTTGAGTTTCTGTTTTGCAAGGTAGGCAACTGTTATATTTGTTTTGTAAAAAGTATGATTTTGTACAACAACACCATCAAAACTGTTTGGAATCATCTTTGAGTCGTTACTTTTTGCATAAAATGTCTCAACAAGTTGTCGGCCGATAGTGATTTTACTCTTGTTGTAACTGTAAGAGAGGTTTGCCTGAGCAAATGTGTAGAGATGGCGTGAGCCGGTATGGACATAGTTGTAGCGACAGAAGGTATCTTTTGCCGACTTTATATACTTTACATTCCCATCAATATCGCTCTTGTCAAAAAATATTTGAGAGCCATAGAGACCAAGTCGAAAATCAAAACCTTTGTAGTTTGCCGAGCGATAGAGAAAGTTTGCACCGAGCGAGCCGATAAGTGTTGTTCTTTTTGTTCTGCTCTCATGGTCATAATTGTAGTAGAAGTTATTACTGCGTATTCGACCGAAGATATCTCCCTCACGCAGCATTGCAGCAAGTGAAGATACTCTCTTTTGTGTTTTGTACAGAAGTGTTCCGTTGCTTTTTATGCTCTGTTTTGGCAGAGTGGTCTCTGCAAAGAGTGTAGAGAGAGAAAAAAGAAGCAAAGAGGTCAGTCGTAAAAAAGTATGTATATGCATAGTCTCTGTTTTTCCAATGAAATCTATAGTAAATATGTAGTATAATACTATATATCTGAAAATAGTGTTAGAGAAAGCTTCTATTTTCCTCTTTCATAAAAAACAAATGGTTTAAAAAGCTTACAAATGACTTAAATTCAGCTTCTTATAAGTTTATACAGCTATACTTTCGCCACTTAAACAAATCTCCTGCTAAATGATTTTTGTTAAAAATTCCTACGAAAGGTTCATGAATGAAATTTACTAAAATTGCAACTCCTGAACAAATCGATCAAAAATGGGTTTTGATTGATGCTGAAGGTAAAACTTTTGGTCGTATGATCACTGAGGTAGCTACTATACTTCGTGGTAAGAACAAAGCATGTTTTACTCCAAATATTGACTGTGGTGACTATGTAGTTATCATCAACGCTTCTAAGGCTAAATTTAACGGTCTTGGTAAAATAGCAAACAAAGAATACTTTTCTCACTCTGGTTACTTCGGTTCTACTAAGAGTGTTAAAATGACTGAGCTTTTAGAGAAAAACCCTGAGAAACTATACAAATTAGCAACTCGTGGTATGCTTCCTAAAACTAAGCTTGGTGCTAAAATGCTTAAAAAATTAAAAGTTTACGCTGGTGCTGAGCATCCTCACACAGCGCAACTAGCTAAGTAAGGAGTAATTACATGGCAAACAAAATTTACGCAACTGGTCGTCGTAAAGCGTCTATCGCAAAAGTATGGTTAACTCCAGGTACAGGTAAAATTACAATCAACGGTCTTTCACTAGATGCTTGGTTGGGTGGACTTGAAGCGAAAAAACTTCGTGTTAAACAACCACTTGTTTTAACAAAACAAAATGAGAGTGTTGATATCGTTGCTACTACTTTAGGTGGTGGTTTCGGTGGTCAAGCTGACGCTCTTCGTCATGGTATCAGCCGTGCTTTAGTAGCTTTTAACCCAGAGTTAAAAACTATTCTTAAACCTGAAGGTATGATGACTCGTGATGCACGTGTTGTTGAACGTAAAAAACCAGGTAAGAGAAAAGCTCGTCGTTCTCGCCAATTCAGCAAACGTTAATCGTCTTGCTGCTTTTTATCAAGAGAGTTTTCTCTTGGTAAAATCTTTCTTTTTTTAAACACTCCCTACAAACACTTTTTTATACTATAATTTCACTATTATGAGATATCTATTTTTATTACTCTTTTTTACAGAGCTCTTTTCATCAACACTGCAACTTGCAACATCGGCTAATCCTTCACGGCTTAATCCTCTTTTGGCAACAGACTCCTCTTCGGCAGAGATAGTAGGTTATCTATTTAACGGACTTGTAAAGTATGATAAAGATAATAAAGAGATTATAGGTGATCTTGCAAAAAATTTCTATTTTAAAGATGATACAACACTCATATTTAAACTGCGTCACAATGTTAAATGGCATGATGGAAAGCCTTTTAGTGCAAAAGATGTGCTCTTTACCTATAAAACGCTTGTTTCTGACAAGCTTGTCTCTCCTTATGCCTCTGAATTTCGTTTTGTAAAAGATGTCAAAATTTTAGATAATTATACTGTTGAAGTTGATTATAAAAAGCCCTACTTTAAAGCACTTGAGACCTGGATGATGGGGATACTGCCAGAGCATATACTAAAAGATGAACAAAATATGATGAACTCTAAGTTTAATACACATCCAATAGGTACGGGACCATACAGGCTCACGCAGCTTGAGTTCTCCAAAAACATTGAACTCTCTGCAAATGATGCTTACTTTGAAGGGAGACCAAAGATTGATAAGATTGTTTTTCATGTTATGGCAGATCCAATGACACGTCTTTTGATGTTGAAAAAAGGGCAGCTTGATATTGGCGATATCGAGCCTTTGGTATTGGAACGACAGCTTAAAAAAGATTTTTTTAAAAAATTTAAAATTTATGAAAAAATTTCACTCTCTTATACCTATCTTGGGTTTAATTTACGAAAAAAGAAGTTTGCTGATCCTCGAGTGCGTGAGGCTCTCTCTTTGGCTATTAATCGTGAAGAGTTGGTCAATATACTCTTTTTTAAACACGCAAAAATATGCAGAGGTCCATTTTTGCCTGGAAGCAGTGCCTACAATCCTAATGTAAAAGCACCAAAACAAAATATTCGCCGTGCAAAAGAGCTGCTGCGTGAGGCGGGATATGATGCAAAACATCCATTTGTTTTTGAAATAGCAACTTCCAACTCCAGTTCTATTCGTCCCTATGCAGCTGAGATACTGCAACATCAGTTTAAACAAGCAGGTGTTGTTGTGAAATTGCGGATTATGGAGTGGCAGGCATTTTTAAATATGGTGGTCTTTCCACATGATTTTGATACGGTGCTGCTTGGCTGGGGACTCTCTCCTACACCTGACCCTTATATGTTTTGGCACTCCAAAAGTGATAAGAAGGGTGGTTTTAATCTTGTCGGCTATCATAATAAGAGAGTTGATAAGCTGATAGAAGAGTCCCAAACAGTAATAGATAAAGAGAAACTTTCAAAGATGTGGCAAGAGATATTTTCTCTTATAGTTAATGATAATCCTTATCTTTTTTTGTATATACCAAACTCCATAACTGCTGTAAATAAAAAGGTAAGACATATTAAGCCTGCACTCGGCGGTATCTGGTATAATTATATAAAATGGGAGAAAGAGGAGAGCTTTTAAAGTCGTTGCAAAGCACTCTATGTTAAGATTGTATCATTAAAAAAGGAGTACTGTTTATGAAGTATTTATTACTTCTGTATCTGCTCTTTAGCGCCTCTGTCCTTGAAGCTAAAGATAATATGGAAGGTTTGTTAAATCAGTATCAGGATGAGACGAAACTCTCCAACATTACAAAACGAGAATCAGCAGGTTTTTTGGAGCTCTATACTCGTGATGAGCTTGAAAAGATGCAGGCGCATAATCTGCTTGATGTTTTTAAAACAATTCCCGGTCTTATCCTTACAAAAGATTCTATTACAGTTAATACTTTTAAAAAACAGAGAATGTGTGATATTCCTGATACAATAGCGCGCATCTATATCAATAATCACGATATGACATCAGCTTCTTTTGGAAGTGCTTTTCTTGTATGGGCAGATATGCCTATTGAATATGTTGACCATATTGAAGTTTATAAAACGACATCGTCTATAGAATTTGGCAATGAAGTAGGATCACTGATTATTAAAGTTTACACAAAAACAGCTAGACGAGAAGAGGGAGGAAAGATTCGTCTGCTTGCCTCTGATAATGGAGGATATGATACGAACCTCTATTATGGACAATCTTTAGAGAATGGATTCTCCTATTTTGCCTATTTGAATAAAGATAATATTAAACAAGAAGATTATCACAACATATATGATGGGCATATTTATGATATAAAAGATGGTAAGAGAAGTACAACTTTTTTTGCTAATTTGAATTATAAACAATGGATATTGGACTTAGGAATATATAGTAAAGATGTTGATGCTTATATAGGTCCGGGAATACGAAGGACTCCACTTGGTGATGGTGTTGCTTCAGAGCATACTTTTGCACATTTAAGCAAACGTTTTGACAATGGTCTTCGCTTGCAATTAGCGTACGATCATATGCATAATGATGGACGTTTTCTTGATGCAAATGGCATTGTAATGTTTGATCCTGATTCTCCTTATAATGGGAAGTGGATAGTAAATGATTATCATACAGTGTTAAATGATTATGTCTACTCTCTAATTATTGATAAAAAATTTCAGCTTGGGAAAAACCGATTGTTGATTGGAGGTTTTTATAAATATAAAAAGTTTGAAGACACTGCTGATCTTTTAGGTTTGCAAAACTATAAAGTGCCTGCCGATTTTTATGTGAAAAGAGCCAGTGTGGATAATAGTCTTAATCTTTACTCGCTCTATTTTGAAAACAACTATTATTATAATAAAAATCTTCAGTTTGTTACTTCTGTAAAAGGAGATTTCTATCGTTATAAGAAATGTGTAAAATCGCAAGATAAATTGATAGCAAGAACAGGTATTATTAAAAATCTGGATAAATTCCAATTTAAGATATATGCAAGTCGTTCTTATATTCCTGCAACTTTTCTTGAACTTTATAATGAAAGCAATATGCCTTTAAAGGTTAATCCTGATATGCGTTATGCAACACACGATACATACAGTTGGAGTGCACGTTATAAAAATCAGCAACATTCGCTGGAATTAATAGCAACAAAAATGCGTTTGAAGGATATGATAGTTTTAGATGAGAATATAGGATATAGCAATCTTCCATTTGCCGTTAAATCTATTTCGTGGGAGGCAATATACAAATATGTTTATAATAGGGATAATAAATTTTACCTTACTTATACACGAGGTAAAAATAGTCTCTCTATGAGTGTCAGCCCTGCATATAATATAACATTGCGTCTCTTTAACCGCTATAAGAAATTTGATTTTTATAATGAGATGATAATACGTGCTCCGTATAGTTATGTTGGTCTGAATATGGGACGTTCTTATGATTATACGGCTTCAGTCAAATATCATTTTTCGAAAGATCTCTCTTTTGGTATTCGAGGAGATAATATTTTTAATAGCGGCTATAAGCAGGCATATAGCAACTATGGAGAAGCTATAACAATTACTCGTCAAAGATTTTGGTGTAATCTGGAGGTACTCTTCTAATGAAAAAGTTACTTCTTGTTTTATTCTTAATGATAAATATAAATCTTATGGCATCAAATCACTATGTGACAGCAGAAGAGAAGATTTATACTTCTGTATTGCAAGCACTTTATGGGAATAAAAACTTAAAAATTTGGTGTGATGATAAAATGAAATCAGATATATTTTCTCATATAGCACACGTTTCTTTAACAAAAAATCCGCAAAATGCAGATATTCTTTTTATTTTTCACTCATTCGATATAGTTTCGAAAAAACCGAAATTTGTAGGAAGTTATGCATTGTTAAAACATTATAGAAGTGAGGCAATAGGAGGATTTTATTGGCAGAAAGGAAGACCAAATCTTCTCTTTTTAAGAGCAAATCTTTCAAAAGCACATTTAATGCTTTCAAAAGCATTGCAAAAATATATAGAGGATAGTTTTTAACAATTATGAAGTTTATAATAAAAGTCTATATCGCACTCTTTATTACCATTCTTTTATCTATAGTATACCTCTATAAATCACTCTATGCAACAGAGGCAGAGTTAAATAAAAATATGGAAGATCTCTTTATTACACAGGCAAGAGAGATTGCTTCAAATATTTCACAACACCTTCATAAGCATCTTCATCATAACGCCTATCTGGAACTTAAGAAACAACCTAAATTGCGTGAGAGTATGGAACATAGCTTGACAACGGTTATCACTGATTGCTATAAATATGTTTATGTTCTTTATAGAGATAAAGAGGGGAATTTCCGTTTTTTACTTGATGGCTCGAAAAAAGATAAAGGAGAATTTGGTGAGAAGTTTAGTGTAATGAGCCCGAAATGGGATTATGTATATAAAACACAGCAGAGTGCTATTATTTACCAGGATAAAGTTAATACACTCTGGGTAACTTACTTATCACCTTTTGTAATAGATGGAAAGACAGAGGCAATTATTGCAATAGACTTTTCAGTAGGATTTCCAAAAAGTGTCAAGGCTGCAACTGAACCTATGAGAGATGTTCTTATTTATATTTTTGTTGCTATAGGATTGTTGCTTCTTATTTTACTCTATCAGACTATATTGAACTACAAGACAAAAAAAGAGAGTTTTGTTGATCCTCTCACGCAGGTTTATAACAGACACTATTTAAGAGAGTTTTTAAACAATATTGATAGTGACAGTTATCAGATTATAATGTTTGATATCGATTATTTTAAAAAAGTTAATGATCATTATGGACACGATGCTGGAGATTATATTCTCCAAGAGGTTGCAAACCATATACGAAACGAGATTCGTATTGATGATATTTTGGTTCGTTTTGGAGGAGAAGAGTTCCTTCTATTTATAAAAAAAGATAATAAAAATATAAATATGGCCATAGAAATAGCACAAAGAATTAGAGCTAATCTTGAGCAGGAAGAATTTATTTTTAATGATATGAAGATATATTTAACACTTTCTGCAGGTATTGCTTTACACCTTGAGCATTTTAAAAGTATTAATGAAGCGATTAAGCACGCTGATAATATGCTTTATATAGCGAAGAGAGAAGGAAGAAACAGAGTTGTTTTTAGTGCATCTAACAAATCTGAGCATCTTAATATCAGAGAGATTAATGATATTAAAGAAGCAATAGAGACAAAAAATCTTTTTTGTGAATTTCAGGCAATTTATGATGTGAAGACAAGAAGAGTTGCCAAATATGAAGCGCTTGTACGTCTGCGAGATCACGATGGCACTATTATTTACCCAAAAGAGTTCTTGGAAACTGTTGTTCATACTGCTGTTTATCGTGATATGACGAAGGCTATTTTAAATATTGTTTTTGAAACAATTAAAAGAGAAAGTGTTTATATCAGCTTAAATCTTAATTTTTCAGATATTCTTGATGATAATATCTTTGAGTTAATTATTGATGAACTGCATTCTCATGAGAATATGGCACAATGGCTTACTATAGAGTTACTTGAGTATGAACCTCTTGATGAGAACGAGATCGTTAAAAAAAGATTGCAAAAGATTAAAAATTATGGTGTAAAGATAGCTATAGATGACTTTGGAAGCGGATATGCAAATTATGATATCTTTAATTTCGTACCGGTTGATATTATCAAAATAGATGCACTTCTTATAAAAAAGATTGATAAATCAGAACTCTCTTACAGTATTGTTAAATCAATTGCCACTCTGGCAGAAGAGTTAGATATAGAAGTTGTTGCTGAATTTGTGGCTTCAAAAGAGATATTTGAGATTATAGAAGAATTAGGTATTACTTATGCACAGGGTTTCTATTTTGCAAAACCAGAAGAAAAGATTATACGATGATAATACTGTTTGATTTAGACGGAACACTTATAGACTCAACAGAGGCTATTTTGGAAAGTTTCCATTATGCATTTGATTTTTATGGATATTCACACCCGAATGATGAGGCGATTAAAGCACTGATTGGACATCCTTTAGATGTTATGTTTGCAGAGTTGGGAGTAGAAGATGAGAAAGTATGGGATTTTGTTACTGTTTATAAAGAACATTATCGTGATATATCAACACAAAAAACAGTTTTATTGCCTTATGCCAGAGAAGCAGTTCTTTTAGCAGCAGAATTTGCAGAACTTGGCATTGTTACAACAAAGACAGGGAAGTATTCAGAGATATTGATGGAGCATTTTGGTCTGATGGATAAATTTAAAGTTCTTATTGGACGTGAGCACGTAGAGCATCCAAAACCTCACGCAGAGCCTATTTTAAAAGCGCTTGAAGCATTTGAAAGAGATGAGAGAGAAATTTGGATGATTGGGGATACAGAACTTGATCTTGTTGCAGCAGAAGCTGCGGGAATAAATGCAATAGGGGTATTGAGTGGATATGATACAAAAGAGAGACTGGCGAAATTTACAAATGTGATTTTTCGTGATACCTACGAGGCTGTAAAGTGGTTGAAAAGTAGAAAAATATCACACTAAGGACTGACATTATAATCTATATTTAATCATCAAGCTATATTTAAGTGGGGGTTGCCTAAAATACTGATAAATAGAATTAAGAAAAATACTTAAATATTTCTTGATAAAATAGAAGGAGAATTTATGCTAGAAATCAGATGGCATAGTCGTGCTGGTCAAGGGGCTGTGACGGGCGCTAAGGGTTTAGCAGACGTTATTTCTACAACAGGGAAGCACGTGCAAGCATTTGCATTTTATGGTTCAGCGAAACGTGGAGCTGCAATGACAGCTTATAATCGCGTTGATGACAAGGTGATTATGAATCATGAAAAATATATGGAGCCTGATTATGTATTTGTTATAGATCCGGCACTGGTTTACACATCTGATGTAACTGTAAATGGAAAAGAAGATACAAAATATATTATCACTACCCATTTGACAAAAGAGGAACTTATAGCTGCTCAACCGAAATTACAAGGTAAAGAGGTTTATACAGTTGATTGTATTACAATCGCTAATGAAACAATTGGTCGTGCTATTCCAAATACACCAATGCTTGGTGCATTTATGAAAATTTCTGGTATGTATGATATTGAATTTTTCAAAGAGAGTATGAAAAGAGTTCTTAAAAAATTACCACAGAAGATTATTGATGGCAATATGCTTGCAATCCAACGTGCGTATGATGAAGTAAAATAAGGAGCTGAAAAATGGCAAATACAGGTTGGGATGAATTTGAAATAGGAGCTATGCTCCGTACTTTTGAGGGTGAAGCAGGGGATATTGCTGCTACTCGTCAAGAAGATCGTAACTATACACAAAACAGCTCTTTTACTGCAAGTGTGGCAGACTGGAGACTTGAAAAGCCGGTATATAACAAAGATTATTGTATTGACTGTCAGTTTTGCTGGGTGTATTGTCCGGATGTCTCTATTGTATCAAGAGATAAAAAAATGATAGGTGTGGATATGGATCACTGTAAAGGGTGTGGAATTTGTGTTGAGGTTTGTCCTACAAATCCAAAATCACTTTTAATGTTCCCAGAACAGGCAGATGAAGAGACAGAAATAGCAAATTGGCCTGCTAAAGAAGATAAGGAGAAATAATGGCATTTGATAAATTAGAATTAAATGAAACAGAAGTATGGGATGGTAATCATGCTGCTGCTCAAGCTTTAAGACAGGCACAGGTTGATGTTGTATCTGCTTATCCAATTACACCATCAACTGCTATTGTTGAAGGGTATGCAAAATTCAAATCGGACAACCTTGTAGAGGGTGAGTTTGTAATGGTTGAATCAGAACACGCTGCAATGTCAGGTTGTATCGGTGCTGCTGCTGCGGGTGGTCGTGTTGCAACTGCAACTGCTTCTCAAGGTTTGGCACTTATGGCTGAGACTCTTTATCAAGCATCTGGTATGCGTTTACCAATTGTTTTAAATATTGTAAACCGTGCATTAGCTGCACCACTGAATGTAAACTGTGATCACTCTGATATGTATATGGTTCGTGACTCTGGTTGGATTCAATTTGATGCATTCAATCCACAAGAAGCATACGACTTAAACTTAATCGCTTTTAAAGTTGGTGAAGATCACGAAGTAAGACTTCCTGTTGTTGTCAATCAAGATGGTTTTTTGACTTCTCACACTGCTCAGGGAATTCATCCACTCAGTGATGACGATGCATATAACTTTGTTGGTGAATATAAGCCGATGAATGATATGCTTGATTTTGAGCATCCTGTAACACATGGTGTTCAAACTGAAGAAGATTGGCACTTTGAGCATAAAGCTCGTCAACACAGTGATACCATGAATATAGTTCCTGGTAAAATTGATGAAGTATTTGCAGAGTTTGAAAAACTTACAGGGCGCAGATATAATCAAATTGAAAAATATAATATGGATGATGCTGATGTCGCTGTTGTCTGTATGGGTACTTCAGTTGAAACTGCTCGTGAAGTAGCGTTAGAGATGAGAGAAAAAGGAATCAAAGCAGGTGTTGTCGGTATTCGTGTTTTCCGTCCATTCCCATTTGCTGATATTGCTGAAACTCTTAAAGATGTAAAAGCTGTAGCTGCTCTTGATCGTTCGGCTCCAGGTGGTGCAGCAGGTGCACTTTTCAATGAGATTGCAGGTGCATTGTTTAATACAGATTCAAAAATGCTTTTAAGTGGTTATATTTACGGTCTTGGTGGTCGTGACTTAACGAAAAAACATTTAGTAGATTTATATACTGAGCTTCAGGCAAATGCTGATGCCGGTAAATTACTTACAAAACAACAACAGTTTATCGGTGTTCGTGGACCGAAATTAGCTTTTTTATAGGAAAGAATTATGAGTGAAATGAAAAAAATTAAAAACTTAAAAGAGTTTTCAACATCGGCTGACCGTTTTGAAGGTGCAAACCTTTTATGTCCTGGTTGTGCGCACTCTATCATTGTTCGTGAAATTTTAAATGCAACGAATGATGACTTGGTTCTTGCAGCTTCTACTGGTTGTCTTGAAGTATGTACGGCAGTTTATCCATATACATCTTGGGATGCTTCTTGGATTCACATCGGTTTTGAAAATGGTTCTACTGCTGTTGCAGGTGCAGAGGCAATGTACAAAGCACTTAAAACAAAAGGTCGTCTCAAGCAACCAGACCGTAACCCTAAGTTTGTAGCTTTTGGTGGTGATGGTGCCTCTTACGATATCGGTTTTCAGTGGATCTCTGGTTGTATGGAGAGAAATCACGATATGATGTATGTTGTACTTGATAATGAAGTCTATGCAAATACAGGTGGTCAGCGTTCATCTTCTACACCAATTGGTGCATCTGCTACAACAACACCGGCAGGTTCAGTCTCTTATGGTGAGACAATAAACAAAAAAGACATGATGGGTATTATGGCTGCTCACAACATTCCATATGCAGCGCAAGTTGCTCCAAACAAATGGAAAGATATGGTTAAAAAGATTCAAAAAGGTTTTGCAACTGAGGGTGCGGTATTTATTAATGCAGTTTCACCTTGTACTACTGAGTGGAAATTTGACCCTAAAGATACGATGATGCTTGCAGATCTTGCAACAGATACTCTTGTATTCCCATTATATGAAATTATTGATGGGCATGAGTTAAACATTACTTACAGACCAAAAAATGTTGTACCTGTTGAAGAGTATTTAGCAGCTCAAGGACGTTTCAAACACCTCTTTAAAGATGAGTATAAATACCTTATTAAAGAGTGGCAAGAGAGAGTTGATGCTAACTGGGCGTACTTAAACCGCCGCGAAGAAGCTCGCGTATAATTGCGAACTTCTAGCTTTACCCCAAGGGCACTTCCTTCGGGGCGCACACATCTTGCACCTTTCTCAGTTACGGCAGGCTATAAGCCTAGCCTTAAACTGAGAAAAGCACAAGCTACTATAAATCTAAAACTTCTTTCGAACTTTTCTTACTTCAATTTATAATCAAATTTTTTTGCTAAAATACTTCTAACTAAATTGAAGGAATTATACTTATGCCACTATTAGACTCTTTTACAGTTGATCATACAAAGATGCCAGCTCCTGCTGTGCGTAAAGCAAAAACAATGAAGACTCCATCGGGAGATATCATTACTGTGTTTGATTTGCGTTTTTGCAAACCAAATGTAGATAAGATGGATGGGCGTGGTATTCATACCTTGGAGCACCTTTTTGCAGGTTTTATGCGTGAGCATTTGAACTCTAAAAGTGTTGAGATTATAGATATCTCTCCTATGGGATGCCGTACAGGTTTTTATATGTCTCTGCTTGGCAAACCGAGTGAGAAAAAAGTAGCAAATGCCTGGAAAAAGTCTATGGAAGATGTCCTTAACGTAAAGAGTAAAAAAGATATTCCGGAGTTAAATATCTATCAATGCGGAAGTTACAAGATGCACTCTTTAAAAAATGCAAAGAAGATAGCGGCAGATGTACTGAAAAAGAAAATAGGCATTATGGATAATAAAAAATTAAAACTTTCAAAGAAAAAACTAAAAGAGATAAACAAATAATGTTAGTAGTAGTACCAATGGACAGCACAGATGCGCAAGAAGCAAAGATAACACCTGTTCTTGAAGCTAAAACCTGGGCAGAGTTACGCATAGAAGAGGGCGAGTTGGTAGAGGTGCTGCACGCAGATAGCTATGATGCTTTTGAAGCGTGGCCAGAAGCTGTTGTTGTATGTAGTGACGGAGAGCCGGTTATGGACTTTATAAATATGTCTATGATAGTTCTAGTGGCACATACACAAAAGAGTATAGATGAGATTGTAGAGGCATTTTTATTTCGTGAGTTACACGATTTAGCATACTAAAATGAAATTAGATCACTTTTTAGAGCTTTTTAATCCCCTTCCGGGAAATCATTACCTTCAAGTTACAACAAAGCCAGATGCTACAACACTTGCTCTGCAAGATATTATAAAAAAGGTAGATGGTGAGTTGAGAGTTGCCATCTATGCCGAAGATGAGCTTGTTGATGAGAGACTTAGTGATGCAAAAGTGCAGTTTATCAAAAAGTTCAACACTCCTTTTCGGGCACTCCCTCGTGATAATGATATTGTAATTCTCAAAGATATTCTCACGCAACACGAAAATCCTGAACTTCTTTTAAAAATAGCCTATACAACGCTGGCAAATACAGCAGATATAATTATTATGGAGCCAAAAGGGGCGATGGACATAGAAGCAACAAAAGAGTTACTTGAGCGTTTTGAATTTCGCGCACCCAACTCAATAGATATCTTAGATGAATATGACCTTGTAATGGCAAAGAAGATGCATATGTGGGGGAATGGTCTTTGAGCCCTTTTGATGATTCCAAACACTCTTTAAAATTGAGTGAAGATGGCTCTTATACGGCTTACTCAAAAGAGTATGATGAGCATTATCACTCTACCAAAGATGGAGCGCTCTCTGAGTCACTCTATAAGCATATTATTCCTGCATATCATCTCACGCAAGATAAAGAGACTTTACATATTCTTGATATCTGTTACGGATTAGGATTTAATACATTAGCGACAATCCTCTACTACAAAGAGTATGCACCGCAAAAAAAACTCTTTATCTACTCTCCGGAGCTGGATGCCTCTTTGGTGCAATCATTGCAAAGTTTCAACTATCCAAAAGAGTTCGAAGCTTTGCGTGAGCTTATTACAACACTCTCACGTGAGCAGAAGTATGAAGCTGAGGGCTTTGCTGTTGAGCTCTTTTTAGGAGATGCGCGAGAGTATGTTAAAAAATTTACAAAGCATTTTGATATAGTCTATCAGGATGCTTTTTCTCCTAGTGCAAATCCTGCTCTTTGGACAAAAGAGTACTTTAGAGATATTAAAAATGCAATGCGTGAGGATGGCGTGCTTACTACCTACTCAACGGCTTTAAAAACAAGACTCGCTCTGTATGAAAACGGCTTTGATGTTTATCTTAACAGAGGCGATAAATTTAGAAATGCCACAGTAGCCTCACGCAAACCTTTAGAGGGGTATGAGAAGGTAGATATGGAGCATAAGATGAGCTGTAATCCTAATGTTCAACCATTGAGCGATGTTGATTTAGGCGTTGATTAAGGCTAAGAACTCCTCTCCAAATTGTGCAAACTTTTTCGCTCCTACACCATTGACCTCTAACATCTCCTCTTTGTTTGTCGGCATATCATTGGCAAGATGTTTAAGTGTTTTGTCACTAAAGATAAGGTATGCCGGCACACCCATCTCACTCGCAAGCTCACTTCGTTTCTGGCGCAGTTTTTCAAAGAGTTCTCTGTCATACTCAAACTCCTCAGCCTGACGCACGGCTTTTGCTTTTTTATCTACTTGCAGACGGGAAGATTTGATATCGATGCTTTTTTTTGATTTGAGGATTGCAATGGCATCTTGTGTCAGTTTGAGGGCCTGAAAGTCACCAAGTGTTACAACTCCAAGCTCCAAAACTCTCTCAATAATGACAAACCACTCCTTTTTACTCAGATGTGTGCCAATATCATAGACAGAGAGTTTGTCTGCCTTGTTTGCAAGAATCTTCTGCTCTTTGGAACCACGGAGAATATCAATAATATAGTTCTTTCCAAAATTTTGCTCTGTTTTATAGATGGCAGAGAGGAGCATCTGCACCTCTTTTGTAATATCTTGACGCAATGCATCTGATTCAAGACAGTTGTCACAGCGCTCTTTACACTCATCTTGGGTTTCATGAAAGTAGTTTGCAAGCTGTTTGTGGTAGCATATCTCACTTGTGGCATATTTGTAGATGGTATCAATCTTTTGCTCCAGGTGCTCTTTGTAGTCGCTGTTTTGTATGTCGTGCAAGAAGCGTTTATGCTGCATCATATCAGCTGTATTAAAAAGCAGCAGGGTCTCGGAATCCTCTCCGTCTCGTCCTGCACGCCCTATCTCCTGATAGTAGTTCTCCAGAGATTTAGGCAGGCTCATATGCACCACAAAACGGATATCACTCTTGTCTATGCCCATACCAAAGGCGATGGTTGCAACCATAATATCTACCTTGTCATTGACAAATATACGGAAGTTCTGCTCTCTTATATGTTGGGGCAGTCCTGCGTGATATGCGAGTGATTTGTAGCCGGCAAGATTTAAAAAGGTGCTGAGCTCTTCAGCCTTTTTGCGTGAGGAGACATAGATGATGCCGCTCTCCCCCTGATGTCGCAGCAGAAAGTTTTTTAGTTGTGCCTGTCCGTTGCTGATGCGCCGTTCAGCAGAGATAAATATGTTTTTTCTAAAGACGCTCCCTTTAAGCAGAAGCGGATTTTGGAGTCTGAGCTCACGCATAATATCATCTATGACACTCTCTGTCGCTGTTGCAGTAAAAGCGGCAATAGCAGTGGATGGGAAGTTGGCTTTTAAGTTGCCCAAAAGACGATAATCATCGCGAAATTCGTGTCCCCATTGGCTGATACAGTGTGCCTCGTCAATAACAAAAAAGTTTATCTTGAGCGCTTGAAGAAACGAGAGTGTATGGGAAGAGCTGAGCCGCTCTGGCGAGAGGTATAAAAACTTTACCATCCCCGCGTAGCACATATCCATTATCTCATCACACTCCTGCATACTCTGTGCAGAGCTGAGCATCTCAGCTGCGATATTTTGAGCTTTGAGTGCTGCAACCTGGTCCTGCATAAGAGCAATAAGGGGAGAGATGACGATGGTAATGCCATCCATCATCATTGTAGGAAGTTGAAAAACGAGAGATTTTCCACCGCCGGTAGGCAGAATCATCAAGAGGTCTCTAGCCTCAAGAATAGCCTCAACACCCTCTTCCTGGAGCTCTCTGAATGTATTATGACCAAAGATATCTTTTAGTACTTGATTTTTGATTTTTTATCCTCTAGTTAGACTCTTGCCAAGAGTACAACTTTTTTCTGCGTAATGTAAGATATATGACAAATTGTCATAAAAGTTTAAAAACTGCTCTGTATTGCATCGACTTCATCCCAGCTAAGGGAGCTCTTTGTTGCTTGCTGATGTTGCAATATATGGGCGATATAGCGTGCGAACATATCTGTCTCTACATTGACACGTGAGCCTTTTTTATAGTTTTTAAAGAGTGTCTCTTTCATAGTGTGAGGGATGATGGTCAGCCGAAAACTCTCATCTGCCACATCATTGACTGTCAGGCTTACTCCATCAATGGTAATAGAGCCTTTGGGAACAATATAGGGAATGAATTTTTTATCTACTTTGATAAAAACATCATAAGAGTTGCCATTGTTTTGAATGGCCTCTATCTCTCCAATGGTATCAATGTGTCCCTGGACAATATGCCCTTCAAATCTATCTCCCATCATCATAGCCGGTTCAATATGTACCTCATTTTTATAGTTCTCAACAGCCAGAAGTTTTTGACTCTCAGGGCTGAGCTCTACACTAAAACCGTCGTGATGCACTTCTATAACGGTCAGACAGGCTCCATTGATGGCAATGGAGTCGCCAAGAGAGGCTTTGTGTTTGGATTTTATTGTAAGTTTTGAGCCTGCAAAACTTTTTACTGTTGCTACTTCTCTTATAAGTCCGGTAAACATCTTAAAATACTATCTTTCCATCTTCTTGGAGATTTTTAATAATCTCTTTTGCTTTTTTATGCCCTTTGTAGGCAGCCTTTCTACAATAATCGAGTGCTTTGTCGTGATCTTCTTCGCAAGCGATTCCCTGATCGTAAAGGAGCCCGAGATTATAGAGTCCCTCTGCTACACCTGCTTCAGCTGCACGTGAGAAGCAGATGAAACATTTTTGTTCATCTTTTTGAACACCAAGTCCATCTTTGTAGAGAACACCAAGGTTGTTAAATGCTGCTGCGTGTCCTCTTTTTGCCGCCTCTTCATACCAAAAAGCCGCCTCGGAGTAGTTCTGTACGCAACCAAGCCCACGCTCAAGCATTAATGCTGTCTCATACATTGCCGGTGGAACTTCCCGCTCTGCTGCTGCGAGATGGAGTTCAAAAGCTTTGAAAAGATTCTGCTCAACACCGCCTATGCCGTTCTCATATAAAATGGCGAGGTTAAAGAGCGCATAGGGCTGTTTTGCCTCTGCTGCTTTTGTGTAGAGCTCAAGAGTTTTTGCCTCATCTGCTTCACATCCCTGCGCCATCTGGTGCATATAGCCAAGAGATGTCATAGCATCTGCATTGCCTTCTTGTGCCAATTTGGAGTAGAGCAGGTAGGCTTTGTCATAATCTTTTGCGTTATATGCGGCGTGTGCTTCTTGTATCATACTTCTCAACTTTAATTTAAAAAATTTTATTAATTTTTCTATATTGTATGCAAATGATACACAAAAATGATAAAATTCGCTTTAAGATAATAGAATGGATATTTTTATGAATTATGATGTAATAGTAGTCGGTGGTGGTCACGCAGGTATTGAAGCGGCATTGGCTGCAGCACGCAGAGGTAAAAAGACGCTCCTTGTCTCAATGTTGGCTGAGAATGTGGGTGCAACTTCGTGTAACCCTGCTATCGGTGGGCTTGCAAAGGGACACCTGGTGCGTGAGATAGATGCACTTGGCGGTGAGATGGGACTCATTACCGATGAGGCAGGAATACAGTTTCGCATACTTAACCAGACAAAAGGTCCGGCAGTTCGTGGAAGCCGTGCGCAGATAGATATGGACAAGTACCGTATTATTGCACGCAATAAAATTCTGACAACGCCAAATTTGAACCTTGCACAAGATACAGTTGAGTCTTTGATTATTGAAGACAAAGAGATTAAAGGTGTAAAAACAGCACTTTTAAATGAGTATTATGCTCCAAAGGTTATTATTACAAGCGGTACATTTTTAAACGGCATCATTCACATTGGTGAGGTACAGCAGGTAGGTGGGCGTTTTGGTGAGCAGACAAGCGTAGGACTCTCAGCATCGCTTAAAGAGGATGCCGGGCTTGATATGGCACGGCTAAAGACAGGTACCTGTGCAAGAATTGACAGCTCAACGATTGACTTTTCTGTAATGGAAGAGCAGGGCGGAGATGCATTGCCAAATCCTTTCTCATTCAGAACTGACAGAGAGGAGTTTAGAGCAACAAAAAAACAGCTCCCATGCTACATTGCCTATACAAATGAAGAGACACACAACATCATTGAGTCAAACTTCTACCGTGCACCGCTCTTTACAGGGCAAATCGCCGGAAAATCACCTCGTTACTGCCCATCTATAGAAGATAAGATAGAGAAGTTTCCGGACAAAGAGCGTCATCACCTCTTTATAGAGCCGCAGACTATGGAGAATACAGAGTGCTATATTAACGGACTCTCTACTTCACTTCCACCGGAAGTTCAGCGTGATATGATTCACTCTGTAAGAGGTATGGAAAATGCAAAAATCGTCCGTTACGGTTATGCAATAGAGTATGACTTTGTGGATCCGCGTGAGCTTAAACACTCTTTGGAGACGAAAAAAGTAAAAGGGCTCTATCTTGCAGGACAGATTAACGGTACTACTGGTTATGAAGAGGCAGCCGCACAGGGAATTATGGCAGGAATCAATGCCACACTTGCCCTTGAAGAGAAAGAGCCGCTTATTTTACGCCGTGATGAGGCATATATCGGTGTTTTGATAGACGATTTGGTAACCAAAGGGACAAACGAGCCTTATCGTATGTTTACTTCACGTGCAGAGTACAGACTTTTGTTGCGTGAGGAGAGTGCCGATACTCGTCTGGCACACTATGGGCATGAACTCGGACTTATCTCTGATGAGGTCTATGAAAAAGTCAAGATTAAAGATGAGCAGATAAAGTATGGCGCACACCTTTTGGAAGAGACTCGTTTTACCCCAAACAAAGAGTTCAATGCACTTCTTGAGTCTATGAACGAAGAGCCTATAAAAGATGTCTCAACAGCACAGCAGCTTGTTGCAAGAAAGAGTTTTACTGTTGAGAAGATGCTTAAACTTGTTCCCGAACTTGAGAAGTTTGATGAGTATATCAAAGAGGAGATACTGGTAGAGGGGAAATATGCACGCTATATTGACAAACAGACTTTAGAGATAGAGCGTATGAAAAAGTACCTGAAAGTGGAAATTCCTGAAGGTTTTGACTTTACAACAGTAAGCGGTCTTTCAAAAGAGGTTCAGGAGAAGCTCGCAGCATTTAACCCTCCAACACTTCAAGCAGCGATGAATATCTCGGGAATTACACCTGCTGCTATAGAGATTTTACATATTTACATAAGAATGGCGGCTAAGAAACAGTGAAAATATTTTATTATGTCCATACAGGACACCGAATCGGTTTAGATAGATTTCGTCGTGCAGCAGCAATCTTAGCTTGCTTAAAAGAGGCAGATATAACGCTGCTTACATCAGATTTTCGTATTGCACAGATTGCAAGGGAGTATGGTATTAAAGAGTGTGTTGGAATTGATGTTGTGCGTAATATTCCCTATATTGCAGAGAATGGAGATCAGCTGGTTTTTGACTCGGCAGAGGCAAATCCTTTGATGCTTGAAGATATGCGTAACTACTTCTCGACTTTTATTCGTATAAGTGATAATGCAGAGGATACAAAAGCAGACAAAGAGCTGCTTATATCTCCCTATTTGGAGGGAGAAGGTATCTGTAACTGTGTCGCTGTGAGTGATGAGTTTTTCGGAGTATTTGAAAAAGATGTTGAGCTGAGCTACTTTTTTGGTGATGATGATTATGAAAAAGATTTAGAGAAGCATTTGGATTTTGTAGCAGAGCTTCAACCCCATTTGCAGTTAGGTTTTTACTACTTTTTAGATTATGAAGATATGCTCAAAGAAAAGTTTAAGAACCATTTTGAGTTTGAAGAGTATAGTGAGATGATACAAAGAAGTAAAATCCTTCTTACGGCCTCTCCTCAAGCAGTTCTTGACTCTTTGGCAAGTGGTGCAAAACCTATCTACTTCCAAAGAGAGGATTATCCGAGAGATTTTATACCTCTTTTTGAGCGCTTGAACATTCCAATAGTAGAAAATTATGATAAATATCACTTAATTGAGATTTTAAAAACGATAAATGACAGAAAGTATGAGTCAATCGGAGAAAATTGTAACAAAATTTTTGATTTTCTAAACCTTCACTTAAATTTATGATTAATTAAAACTTTCTTGGTATATAATAAGTCTTTAGCAAAAAAATTTCACAATAAGTGAGTGAACATGAAAAACAGTAGCCGTAGAGGTTTTATGGGTAAAGCATTTGGTGCCGTTGCCGGCGTTGGTGCAGTCGCTTCCTTATACGCGATGAAGAGATCTTGGGATCCTTTACCGAGTGTAAAAGCAGCAGGATTCACTACTCTTGATATGTCTGCATATAAAGATAATGAATTAGTGACTGAAAAATGGAGAGGGAAGCCTATCTTTGTTTTAAAACAGAGTCCAGATATGGTTAAAAAGGCACAAGGTAATCCAAAAGATATGGATAGACTTATCAAAATTGGTAATGACTATTTTATGGTTTGTGTAGGTCTTTGTACACACCTAGGTTGTATTCCTGGTTACAGACCAGATACACAAGATTTCTTATGTGCTTGTCATGGGGGTATGTACGATTTTACAGCGGAAGTTACAAAAGCGCCACCACCACGTGGTCTTGATATTCCTCCATTTAAAATTGATGGAAATAAGTTGGTTTTAGGTGAAACAGGCCCTGAATATGAGAAGATGCTAGCTGATGGCACAACTCTAAAAGTATAGGTGAAAGGAAGATAAATGGCACATTTTACAAAAGCTACAAGCCTACACGATTGGTTAAACCAACGTTTAGGTATCGATACTGTTCGCCGTGTTATGGCAACAGAGTATTGGATTCCGAAGAATATTAACTTCTTGTGGGCAATGGGGATGGTTCTTGCTATCACATTTGCACTTCTGTTAGTATCTGGAATTTTCTTATTGATGTACTATCAACCAAATGTAAACCTTGCATTTGATAGTGTTAACTATACAATTATGCAAGAAGTTGGATACGGTTGGTTATGGAGACATATTCACGGTGTTGCTGCATCGGTAGTTTTCTTAATTATCTATATTCATATGTTTACTGGTATCTACTATGGTTCATATAAGCAAGGTCGTGAGATGATTTGGATCTCTGGTATGCTTCTTTTTGTTGCATTCTCAGCAGAGGCTTTCTCTGGTTACATGCTTCCATGGGGACAAATGTCTTATTGGGCTGGTATGGTTATTACTAACCTTTTCTCTGGTGGTTCATTACATGCAGATGGTTTAGTTGAGTGGATTCGTGGGGATTATGTTCCTGCACAGGCATTCCTTAACCGTTTCTTTATGTTACACGTTCTTCTTATTCCTTTGGCTATTTTAGGTCTTATCGGACTACACTTCGGTGCACTTCGTATTCCACACGTAAATAACCAAGATGGTGAAGAGATTGATTTTGAAGCTGAAGCTGCAAAATATAAATCAGGTGACAAAGCTGGTTCTAAAGTAATTGCATTCGTAAATGACTTTATGTCTAAAGATATGATGGTTGTTGGAATCTATCTGATTTTCTTCTTCTATCTAGTGTTTTATCACTATGATTTTGCAATGGATCCGGTAAACTTTGACCCTGCTGATGGTCTGAAGACTCCAGCACATATCTATCCTGAGTGGTACTTCTTATGGTCTTATGAAATCTTGCGTCCATTCTCGACTAATGTTGGTCTAATTGCGTTTGCATTTGCACAGGTTATCTTTGTTCTTCTTCCTTTCTTAGACAGAAGTCCAAATACTATTCCTGCATCACGTCGTGGTTTGTTTAAATACTGGTTCTGGGCAATGCTCATTGATATGATCGTTCTGACTGCTATGGGTAAAGTACCACCATCTGGTATTTTTAGTACAATCGGGCTATATGCTGCACTTACATTTATTGGTCTATGGATCGCACTTCCATTTATCACTAAATTAGAAAAAAAAGCTTAAGGAGTAAACAGTGAAAGAATTATTTATATTAGCAGTAGTAACTACGTTTACTCTTTTAACGTATTGGTTAGTTGAACCATTTGCACACTCTCAAATGCATAAGCACTATGAGAGTGAAGGTTTTACATATAAAGACCTTCCTGCACTCACTAAAAAAGGTGATGCTGCACGTGGTAAAGATCTTGTTATGGGAGCTGGTGCTTGTACTGGTTGTCATGGTATTAAAGCAGCTGGTATGCCAGCTCCGATGGATCCGGTAACTGCTGCACAATCTTATGGTGTTAATCCACCGGATTTATCAAATGCAGGTTCTGTATTTGACCCTAAATTCTTAGCAGCTCTTATTAAAAATCCTGCGCACGCTTTAATGTTAGATCATAAATATAATGATAAAACAGGAAAAACTTTCCCTATGACTCAGTTCTATGGAGCTGGTGGTGATATGGATCAAGAAGTAGCTGATATGGTTGCTTACTTACAATCAATCGCAAAACATGGTGAAGAGTTAACTCCAAATATGGCATTTGAGACTGCTTGTGGTAGATGTCACGCTATTCATTATCCGTATGTACTTGATGGTAAAGCACATGCACCTTGGACTCAAATTGGTGAAAAACCAACGTTCAAACATAAACAAGATGAGTTGGCATTTGAGCAAAAAGTTCTTGATTATCAAGACTCTTTAACAAAATATCTTGGTAAATTACCACCAGATTTAAGTATGTATATTCGCTCACGTGGAGAGCACTTTATCTCTACTTTTGTTGAAAATCCTCAAAACTACCTCAAAGGTACAGCAATGCCACGTGTTGGTGTAACTGCTGAATCTGCTGAGAAAGTTATTGAGCACTTAGAGAATGTTGGTGACTCTAAACGTCACGAACGTGCAGCTGTAGGTAGAAATGTAATGATTTACATTATTATCTTCGCACTTTTCGCACTTCTTTGGAAAAAAGAGGTTTGGAAAGAACTTCACTAAGTTCTTCTTTTAAAGTTCTCTCACCTTGCGTGAGGGAACTTCTATCTACATTACCCTCCCTAAAGTTAAGCTTCGTTATAATCACTCTATGAGATTTAGAGATATTAAAAAACAACAGAAAAAAGAACAAAAAAAAGCGTCACAAGCTACATTTCGCTACGCCTCTTATCCCGATAGAATTAAAGCACTTATTACAGATATGTTTATGATATATGCTCCTATACTCTATTTTATAACATATGTTGTTATGGGAGATAAAGAGTCATTTCAATCTTCAACACTTGCACCCTTAGCAGGAGTACTTCTTTATGGTTTGAGTTATGCTTTTTTGATTTCACGTTTTGGTCAAACGCCGGGTAAAAAAGCCTATGAGATAAAGGTAGTTGATGATACAACACATGAAAATATAGGTTTTTTTAGAGCTTTTATCCGTTTTATTGCCTTTTTATTCTCTGCAACCATACTTTTGGGACTTTTAACACCTTTTTATAGAAAAGATAAAAAAGCACTTCACGATATCATCGCTTCAACTGTTGAGATAGATATTACGGATAAAAACAGAATTTAAGCGAGTAAAGCTATTTTCAACAAGAAGAGATATAATATTGTCACTATAACAGAAGGATAGCATATGCTAATAGACAGCTATGAGAGAGTTGTTGATTATCTACGTATCTCCGTAACGGAGAGATGTAATTTTCGATGTCAATACTGTATGCCGGAGAAACCTTTTTCATGGGTTCCAAAAGAGAATCTTTTAACTTTTGAAGAGCTTTTTGAGTTTGTAAAGGTCTGTATTGATGAGGGAATTCGTAAAATCCGTATTACCGGTGGTGAGCCGCTTTTGCGTGAGGATATAGATACATTTATTAAGATGATTTATGATTATGAACCTTCCATAGATTTGGCGATGACAAGTAATGCCTATCTTTTAAAAGGTGTAGCACAAAGACTTAAAGATGCGGGGCTAAAACGTATTAATGTCAGTATAGATACGCTCAAACCCGAAGTGGCACAGCAGATAGCACAAAAAGATGTGCTTGCAAATGTATTAGAGGGTGTAGATGAGGCATTAAAAGTTGGACTCAAAGTTAAAGTCAATATGGTTCCTATGAAAAATATGAATGCCGATGAGATAGTGGATGTTTTAGAGTATGCAAAAGAGCGCGGGATGACTATCCGTTTTATTGAGTATATGGAAAATGCTTATGCAAAAGCGGGTATTGCGCGTATGACGGCAAAAGAGGTTTTAGAAGAGTTGGCAAAACATTACAATTTTGTAGATGAAGGCTTTGACAAATCTTCTCCTTCACGATACTACAAGATGGAGGATGGATACCGTTTTGGTATTATTGAACCCTATGGTGATGACTTCTGTAAAGAGTGTAACCGTATTCGTCTGACAGCAGAGGGGCATCTCATTCCTTGCTTGTATTTTGATGAGGCGATGAGTATTGCAGAGTCTATTAAAAAAGGCGACATCAAGACGGCTGCACTTGTACTCAAAGAGGTAGTAAAAAACAAACCTGAAAAAAATCGTTGGGGCGGAGATGATGCAGAGGTCTCACAGCGTGCTTTTTATGAAACTGGCGGATGATAGAAAGTTATGATATATCTTGTTGAACACTTCTACTCTATTCAGGGAGAAGGAAAGTTTGTAGGAACACCAAGTCTCTTTTTCCGTTTTGGCGGATGCAATATGAAGTGTGAGGGCTTTGGATGTTCAGAGATTGCTCCCGATGGCGTAGAGGTTGTTGGATGTGATACTGTCTATGCCGTCAATAAAGAGCACTTTTCAAAAAACTGGGTACCAATCACTTCGTACAAAGAGCTTTTAGGAGTTTTGGAGCTTTATGAACTGCCGGGTGCAGTTGATATTGTCTTAACAGGCGGAGAGCCTCTTATTTATGCAAATGATTTGGAATTTGTAAAATTTTTGGAGGCATTGGATGAGCGAGGACACCGCATAACATTTGAGACAAACGGCTCTTTGGATGTTGATTTTGAAAAATATCCTATCTACAAGAAGTCTGTTTTTGCACTCTCTGTAAAACTCTCTAACTCCAATGAACCACAAAATAAGCGTCTGCGTGGAGATGTTCTCTTTAAGATAGCCTCCAATGCAAAAGAGGCCTTTTTTAAATTTTCAATAGACAGAGACTCTATCAATATTGCTTTAGAAGATGAGATAGAGAGCATTACGCTTCATGCACCAAAGATTGCAGTCTATTGTATGCCTCTTGGTGGAAACAAGGCAGATGTAGAGGCAAATACAGAGCCCTTAATAGAGTTTTGCAAGGCTAAAGGGTATAATTTTAGTGATAGACTTCATATTCGTATTTGGGATGAAAATAAGGGTGTATAGCTAAGATAGACGATTGTATAACTCTATTTTAGAAGACGAATCCTCTTCTAAATCCTTACTGTAACTATAAAAGGAATACGCGTGATAATTAGAAAAATGTTCAAGTTTGAAAATGCACATATAGTGCGAGGTTGCTCAACTGTGAAGTGCCGTAGCTCGCTTCACGGACACTCCTATAGAGTGGAACTTCTTTTTGAATCAAACTTCTTGGATAATGGGCAGATGGTCTATGACTTTGGACTGATGAAACAGAATATGAAAGATTTGGTGGAGAGTTTTGATCACGC
>Ga0256843_1000056_pt1 | contig 94697 bp, 89 predicted proteins | sample AlvinellametaG_FD_191572 | JGI IMG/M metagenome (GOLD analysis project Ga0256843, IMG submission 191572) | Pompeii worm associated microbial communities from hydrothermal vent at the East Pacific Rise, Pacific Ocean - Alvinella | ecosystem: Host-associated > Annelida > Integument > Unclassified ... | reverse complement strand
TGCGGGGTATTAATGTCCGCTTTTTTTATACCCTCATTCTGGTCTTATCGGCTCTAACAGTTGTGGTTGCTATCAAGGTAGTAGGATTAATCTTGGTTATTGCCCTACTCACCATCCCTGTCTATATCGCCGAGAAGCTCTCCAATACCCTCTACATGATGATGATTTTATCAGGACTCTTCTCCTCTATTTTTACCCTTATTGGTCTGACCTTCTCCTACTATTTTGATGTTGCATCGGGGGCTTCGATCATTCTGGTTTCCGCCTTTTCACTCTTTTTGTTTCTCTTTATCAACAAATTAAGATTACTTTAAAATTAAGTATAAACTGCTATAATTTGACTCAATTTATAGCAAAAGGTTTTCATCCAATGAGACAAAAATTTAATAACATTCTTATAACTATTTTTATGATGAGTACACTCGGCTATGCTAGCAATACCGATGGTATTACCAATATTTATGAATTTGTAGGAGTACAAGCAGGCATCACGGACTATGATGGTGTAACCGCCCCAACGCTAGGAATTAAATATGGTCAACAAAATACCCTTTGGCGAACCGCCATCTCATATAATTTTGCACACTATGCCCACGATGACTTTCACACTATCCTCGCTCAAGTCGACCGAGGGATACTCACTGATCTCTTTGAACAATACCCCTTTAAACCCTACCTTGGGTTTTCATTAGGAATCATGCAAAACGACAACAGTCACCACAAAGAGAATCACGATATAGGATACCTCTATGGATTTAATGCCGGTGTCAATTATGTCATGAATCATGAACTTGATCTGGATGTAGGCTACCGCTACCTACGTAGCAGTGATCTTGAGTATATGAATCTGAGCAACGGTTTAGCGGTTTCACTCCACTACTATTTTGAGTAGCAATTTTGCTATAATATGCTCTATTTAACTATTTGGAGTCACGATTGTCACTTTTTTCTTATCAAACCATCAAAAGTATTCTTTTTCAATTCGAGCCTGAAACGGCTCACAGCATTGCAGGGTTAGGACTGCGTACCCTCCCCTATGCTCCTCTTTTACTCAAAGCCCTCAAGCGACACTATTTTGTGGATGATCCCATACTGCACCAACAACTCTTTGGTGCTAAGTTTAGAAATCCCGTAGGACTCGCTGCTGGCTTTGATAAAAATGGGGAATACATTACCGCCATGCCCACCTTGGGCTTTGGCTACACCGAAATAGGTACCATCACCCCCAAGCCCCAAGCAGGAAATCCAAAACCCCGCCTTTTTCGCCTCAAAGAGGATCGATCCATCCAAAACGCAATGGGCTTTAACAACCGCGGAGCAAAATACATGCTCAAACAGCTCAATAAACTCTACTTTTTTGACTACCCCATTGGAATCAATATTGGGAAAAACAAAGTCACCCCAGAGGATAAAGCCCTAGAGGACTATCAATATCTTTTGGAGACGTTCAAGGATCATGGGGACTATGTGGTGATTAACATCTCCTCCCCCAATACCCCAGGGCTTCGAGATCTTCAAAATGAACGGTTCATTACCGATCTCTTTGAGATGGCAAAAGGGATCACCCCTAAACCCATCTTTTTAAAAATTGCCCCCGACATGAGTGCCCAAGATGCCATTAAACTCTGCTACAGTGCCATTGATGCGGGTGCTACGGGCATTATTGCCACCAACACCACCATTGATTACTCTCTTACCGATCATGCCAAAGATTTTGGAGGAATCTCAGGGGCACTATTACGAGAAAAATCCTACGAGCTCTTTCAAGCTTTGGGTAAAGAGCTTCATGATAAGACACTGCTAATCTCAGTAGGAGGTATCGAGAGTGCTGAGGATGCCTACCGACGCATCAAAGCAGGAGCCTCTCTAGTTCAGGTCTACTCCATGCTTATCTACAATGGTCCTAAGATGATCAAAGAGATGAATGAGGGACTCATCAAACTACTCAAAGCAGATGGATATGAGCATATCTCCCAAGCCATTGGTGCAGAGTGGCGATAAGTGGTGGGGTTTTTCCCCATCATCTATTGTTTTTCTTTTTTATAAGTAACTGAACTTATCTACCATAATAAATATTTATATAAAATCATAAAACTCATCTCAACAACCAAACTTCTAGAGTATAATAGAGCCAAAAACAAGGAAACATTATGATAAAATTTTTTGAAATACCTCTTCTAGGCTCCCTGCTCTTGGCACCCATTCTTTATGCCGATACTCCCTTAAACTCCAACAACAAACCCTTCACAACCGTTTGGCAAAAGATCTATGGCGGAGAGGAGGATGACGTTGCCCATGGAGTTGTAATGCTTGAACATGGGGATAATGCCATTATTGGTACGTGCAAATCATATAATGCCCAACGCAGTGATATCTGTATCACCCGTATCAATGCCCAAGGACAAACCATCTGGCGAAAACGTATCACTGGCGAAAAAGAGGATCGAGGCATCGCAATCACCCGTGCCAAAGATGGCAACCTTCTGATTTTAGGTTCCGGTAAATCATTTAACCATAATGGGGATCGAGACCTCTACGTTGCCAAACTCTCACTTGAAGGGAAGATCCTCTGGCAACATGCCTATGGTGGGGATCGAGATGAGTTTGCGGGTGGCATAGCAGGGACCAATGATGGGGGTGTACTCATCGTAGGAGACAGTGAATCCTTTGATAAAAAGGGCTATAAAGATATTCTCATTATTCGACTGGATAAAGAGGGAAGAACCCTCTCTCAAAAGACCATTGGAGGCAAACGAAATGAAGAGGCAAAAGCCCTTACCCGCACTGCGGATGGAAACTTTATGATGGTAGGATCAAGAGAAGTGTCACGAGCAGGTGATGGAGACTTTTTCCTGCTCAAACTCAATCAAAATGGGGATAAACTATGGGCTCGTACCTTGGGAGAGGAGAACCATGATGTACTCAATGCCGTCACTCCCACACCCGATGGGGGTATTGTGGCAACAGGTGCTACACGATCCTTTGGTAGTGAGCAGACTGATCTTTCAGTGATGTACTTTAATAAATCAGGGAAACTCATCTGGCACAAAATCTATGGATTTGATTACTACGATGAGGGCAATGCGGTGACCATGACCAAGGATGGAGGCTTTATGATTGCTGGAACCACCAACTCCATGGGCAAGGGAGATTACGATCTCTATGCCATTGCGCTGGATCACACCGGTTCACTCATCTGGTCCAAACTCTATGGTGACCGCAATAGAGATATTGCCCATGATATTACCCGCACTAGTGATGGAGGGGTTCTCATTGTTGGTGAGAGTGATAGCTACAGTCGGAGCAAAAACTTTTACATGATAAAATTGCAATAAGCTTAGTGTTGTTTATAAAGGGGCTAAGCGTTGCTTAGACCCCTTACACCTACTCACTATTTAAAAACTTTTGCACAATCCTTTACCATTGCACCAGGGACTGTGGCTATGGTCATAAACTGAGACATTTGAAGTTTTGGATACATAATAGAGATATAATATTTTGGATCCAACATTTTAGCTTCCCCCTCTTCGATCAAGACAGGATAAGGCAACATCCCTGCGTTATTGGTTCCGATACGTTTGGTAAAGGTGTTGGTTCGTTTTCCTAGCTTCACCCCAATGAGGGTTGAACCATTATCCAACTTCTGCACAAAGAGTACCTGCTTATTCTCTTTGATCTTCTCCAAGAGATCATCTCCGCGTGCAATCACCTCCATATCTTCATAAAAGGGCATACCATTCATAAACTGATACTTTGGAAGCAGTTGATATTTTAGATCATCGTCAGAATTTTTAAGTCCCTTAAAGGCTCCTCTAAGCTCCTCTAAGATCTTTTTAGCCTTCGCTTCATCAAACTCCTCCTGCAAAAAGGCTTTGAGCATATACATGGGGTTGGTAATGCTGATTTGTTGCTCTTTTTTATTGATCAAAACACGCAGTGATCCAGCAAATCCTCTGTTTTTCTTACTTGCCATGCTTGTTAATGCTTTATTGGTAAAGATGACCGATATCAGATCCCCTTTTTTATCCACATTTGGCGTTGCTAGTACGGTAAAGCCTGCCCCCTCTAACGCGTTGACCACCTCCTCTTTACTCATCAGCTCTCCACGCAGATACGCAGCGATACGTCCTGCATTGACCTCGCCTACTTTGGCGTTTGCATCGATCTTTTTGGGCTCAATTGTTTTACCATACCGAGGTCCTGTATACTCAGGGGGAACGCGTTTGGAAAATTTGATGGAACGATCGTCTAGATGCTCATTGGAGGAGTTATCAATAGAGAGTTTGACAACTTCAGGAACTTTAGGAGGCTCGGGAATCTTGATGTATACCACTCCTCGCTCCTCTTTTGGTTCGGTTATGGCAATTTTTTTCTCCTCATCTTTTAGGGATACAGAAGCTTTCTTCTCCACATGCTTTGGATCAGGAGCCAACGCCTCTTTTTTGACTTCGGGTGCTATCTTGTTGAGCACCTTTTCAACAGAGAGTGCTACAGTGGCAGTATTAAACTTGGGCTGAGGGGTCTTGCTGAGTGGATTAACATTGGTTACCGCCTTCATTCCAAATGCGGTTAAAATCTCTGGAATCTCTCGATCAAGCTTCTCAATCAGGGCAATACGCTTAGGATCTTTAATCTGCAAACCATCCTTAACATTCACTAGTTTTGGCATACCGATCACAAGCTTATTACTATCTTTTAGAAGATACATGTACATGGTACACGGGGCAAAAACTCCTGCATCCGGACGGGCTCCTTGATTGTCAAACATGTTATAAGAGTACTTCAAATGGCACAAAGAGTATGCCCAAAAGAGATCAAAATCCTCTAAGATCTCTTCCCCATTATCGGTCTCTTTAAAATCATGAAAACCGGCAATTAGATACTCTTTATTGATAAATGCCATCTCAAAACTGTTTTGAAACTCCTCCACAAAGTCATCAAGATCCTCAGGACGCTCAAACGTATACTCAAAATTCAACATCCCATCTTTGGATTTAACAAACGGAACAAAGGATTTGTTTTTGGTGCCAAATGCCTGATCTAGCAGAGTATCCAGTGGCTTAAACGAGGCAATAAACTTGTTACGCACCTCTTCATTGCTGATCCCAATAATCTCCAACATCGCTTCAGGGGTTAAGTGCCCCACATGAGTTTGATTCTCTTCAAGCTTTTTGTAGATCAACATATTAAAGGGAGCAAACCCCGCTAAACGGGGATCGATCGTAAACAGAGGCATCACATTATCATCATTAACCACGGGCAAAAAACTCAAAACATCTAAGGTGGTTGAACCGTATTTGGTTTTATATTGATCATTGACCCGATGATGAGGATCAGTCAGATTAAAGCCTAGCGATTTGAGCTTGGTCTCAACAATCTCATTGTATTGTTTCTCCGCATTGCCATCCAATGTGTAGAAAACAGCCAGATTTTTAGCACCCATTGCCATCAGCATCGACGGGACAAAAAACACCACGCTGATCAAAAGTAAAAATATTTTCATTGCTTTTCCTTAGGTTATAATATTACAATCATAATAACGTTAATTTATAGAAAGTGTGATTTTAAATTATCAATTTTTATTATAAATGAAGAGAAAGCTACCAAAAGTGACTGATAGCTTATAATTTTATTTAATGTAAGGGAAAGTAAAACTACTTCACCTCTTTGGTAGCATCCGCAGCATCATTAGAGATGGTTTTGGTGCTGTCATCTAGATCATTGGAGACGGTTTTTACCGAATCTCGTGTATCGTTAGAGATGGTTTTGGTTGCATCATTCACATCTTTAGAAACCTCTATCGCAGAGTCTTTGAGATCTTTGGAGGCAATGGTGGTACTGTCCTTTAGATCTTTGGTGGTATTGGTAATGGAGTCTTTGGTATCTTCTGCTAGCTCAACCGTGGCATCACGGGTATCTTTAGAGGTAGAGACTTCGGCGGTTTTAAGATCATCTGAGACCTTAACCGCACTGTCTTTGACATCAGCGCTCACATTGGTAACGGTTCGCTCTGCACTTTTAGAGGTCTCAACGGCTCCATCCTTCATGGCAACAACAGAGTCTTTCATATCTTTGCTCATGCTTGTGGCTGCCTCTTTCATGTCTTTAAACATGTCTCCAAAGCTAAAATCTGCCGAAGCGGTGGTTAATATCGTCGCTACAAGAGCACTGATCATGACATTTTTTTTCATTCTTATCCTTTTTAAGATTTTTAATAAAAAAATCATATCAAGTACTATACTAAAAAATGCTTAAATAATATAAGAACTATGAATCAGATTTAATTCCTTTAATAAAAGTAACTTGAGTGAAATTGATATATCATTTAAAGAAAAGGTAGTATAACAGGATTTCCTGATGGCTAAGGCTCTATACCATCAGGAGTATAAAGGAGATTATTGGCTGTCGGTTGTCACCTCTTTGGTTGCATCGTTGGCATCATCAGCGACATCTTTAACCGAATCACGGGTATCATTGGAGATGGTTTTTACCGAATCTCGTGTATCGTTAGAGACGGTTTTGGTTGCATCATTGACATCTTTAGAGACCGCGATGGCAGAGTCTTTCATATCTTTTGAGGCAATGGTGGTACTGTCTTTTAGATCTTTGGTAGTATTGGTAATGGAGTCTTTAGTATCTTCTGCTAGCTCAACCGTGGCATCACGGGTATCTTTAGAGGTAGCCACTTCGGCGGTTTTAAGATCATCTGAGACCTTAACCGCACTGTCTTTAGCATCAGCACTCACATTGGTAACGGTTCGTTCCGCACTCTTAGAGGTCTCAACCGCTCCATCTTTCATCGCAACAACAGAGTCTTTGGCATCTTTGCTCATGCTTGTAGCTGCCTCCCGCATATCTTTAAACATGTCTCCAAAACTAAAATCTGCCGAAGCAGTACTCAACACAGCAACCGTAAGGGTACTCATCATTACAATTTTTTTCATTTTTATCCTTTTGTGTTTTTATAATCCAATCTTAGCAATATATATTTAAAATATTACTTAATAAATATAAAAAATAATAATAATTTAACTTCATGTTTATCAATGTAACTTAGTTGCTTAAAGTTATTTTGTTACAATAATACTATTAAATTACATTATTAAGGAACATAAATATGAAAAAATTGCTACTTATTCCCTTGATTGCTTCAAGTTTTGCTACGGCAGAAGGTTACACCCAAGCTGATCGTATTCTTGACATGCAAACCATGGCACAAGCCATGCAGGATATTCAATCAGGATTCTTTTATAACAACATCGATATCGTAAAAGATGGGGTTAAAGTCCTCTCAAGTACTATTGAGAAGATCCGTCCCATCGATGCCGAGGTCAACAACAAAGACATCTATGAACAGTGGCTCAATAATGATCTAAAAATGACCAATAAAATTCGAAAAAAGATCAAAAACAAAGCCAAAGACCTTGAAGAACGATTTGCTAGCGGGGATGCGGTCCAAGCCCTACAAGCCTACAGTAAAATCACTCAACAGTGCCTAAAGTGTCATGTTCGACTCCGAAAATGGTAAGAGAGTGTTAGGCTGACATGAAAAAACTACTAATTGTAACGTTTCTACTCATTAATGCACTAGGGGCAGGCGATATTATTTTAACAGGTACGGTTGTCTCTGATGGTCAAAAGATGATTGGAAGCCGTTATATGGGCTATGTCAAAAAGGTATTTGTCAAATTAGGCGATCGAGTAAAACGAGAGGATGACCTCTACGAGATGGAGTCTGCCGAGTTTGATATCATGAAATCTCAAGCAGATTTAATGCTTGAACAGGCAAAAATTGTAGTAGAGTTCTGGCGAAAACGTCTAGAGAACATCAACAAAAAAAAGAATCGACTTAAGCATGATCGCAAGGTTCCGCTAACCGATCTTGATGATCTCGAAGCCCAAGCAGAAAACGTCACTGCCATGCTTGAATCTGCTCAAGTCATGGTTGAACAGGCCTCCATCAAAGCCAAACAACTGGCAACGGTCTACAACTACCTCAAGATGAAAGCCCCTTCCGATGGGGTTGTGGTACAAAAAAATATCAAAGTGGGCGATATGGTCATGCCTGGTATGCTTACTATTATGTTGGTGGATACCGAGAGTTTAGAGATTGAGGTTTCTGTTTCAGAAAGTATCATCTCCAAAGTCAAAGTGGGTCAACATCTCGCCGTAGAGATCCCATCAATCAAATACAAAACCATGGGAACCATTAAAGCAGTTATCCCTGATGCCAACCCCATGACCCATAAAATCAAGATTCGTATCGATTTTGATCGAGGAGATGAGAATATTTTTCCTGGCATGTACGCCAAAGTAACCCTTCATGAGTAGAGAGCCCATGCTCTCTACCTAAACCTGTTACCTATCTTCCCACAGATCCAAAAACACGATGAAGTAAGCCTAAAATTCTTATATCAAACTATTAGTATATATTATTTATTTTAATAGATTTTAACACTTTTCTAGCATGAGAAAATAACATTTTATAATTTTTTTAAGATTTTTATAGATACTTTATATCTACTTATGATAACATATATTTTCTAAATAAAATAAAAAGGATTAAAAATGAACAAAAAACTACTTTTAACCTCCATGACACTTATGCTCCTTTTCAGTGGCTGTGCTTTTAGAGCAACCCAAGCCATTGTCTATACCGACACCACTGCTCCAGCACAGGCAACCTCTGCAACAGGCTCTGTTAAAGTTGGAATTTCAGATGAGTGTACCAATATTTTAGGGCTCATTGCCACAGGGGACTGTAGCATCGCTTCAGCCAAAAAAAATGGAAACATCAGTACCGTCTCCAGTGTTGATTGGAAAGGAACCAATATTTTCGGTTTCTACTCAACGGGTCGAACCGTTATAACAGGACAATAAGTAAATAGATTTTTCATTAAGGAGAGCAAGTAACTCTCCTGCTTTGTCATAGAGGGGGAATGACAAAGAGAATTAGCTTAACGAGGCAACCGTTTCTCTTAAAATTTTAGGCAAAATCATCTTTGCCAACGCCACATTGCCATCTTTTGCAAAAATAGCAAACACGTGCAGATGCAACGAAGCATCTTCTCCAGAACACGCCATCAAAATTTTAGCACGCTCTGTGGTGATCTCCATAATCTCAGTTTTACCCAGTGAAAGTTTGGTTGAGAGAGTGTGAGAACTTCGAAAAACATCATTAAAAATAACCGCTGTCTCCTCCAGATTGATCTTTTTATCGGATTTATGAAAAAGCAACAACTCCCCCGTATATTGACTAACTCCTACACCTAAATAACCATTCACCTGCTTGATATCATCAAAAATTGATTCATTTATCATCAAATAACCTTTTTAAATTGATTATGATCTTAAAATCACAAAAAAATTATATCATAAATCAACTTGATTAAACACATAATATTATTTAATAATATTTTAATCAAATTTATATTACTATTTGCCAATTCTTGTAGAGGAAAGAGCCAGATGATGAAAAAAGAGAAAACATTACGCCCTGTTGATATTATCGTATCACAATCAGATCTCAACGGTTTTATTATCTACGCCAATCCCATCTTCTATAAAATTGCAGGGTACAAATATGGTGAGCTCATTGGAAAAAATCATAATATTATAAGAGATAAAGCGATGCCAAAAATTATTTTCAAACGTTTATGGGAAGCATTACATAAGAAACAGGAGGTCTATTGCTTTATCAAAAATCGTTCAAAAGATGATGGTTTTTATTGGGTTTATGCCCACATCCGTCCCTCTTTTAATCCCGACGGAAGCATGCGAAATTATATCTCTACCCGTCGCGCCATCTCCCCCAAAGCCAAAGCCATTATTCAACCTCTGTATCAAACCCTCTATCACATCGAAAAGCATGAAGGCATCCATGCCTCTGAAGCATACTACAAAGCATTTCTCGATGCCAATCACTACCATGCAACATCAGAGAACGAAATCATCCAAAACATTCAATTTTAAAAGGAGAGCGGTTATGAACATCAACAAACTACTACAGGAGATCCAAAACATTCAAGGATACATCGGCATTGCTGTACTCAATAAAACCGGAGAGATCATTCAGATCGACGAACACAAAACAATTGATATTGCCTTCTCAGCAAGCCTCTTTAATGATACCTTTCGCCTACTTAATGAAGCCTCTTTAGACATTGGCTTAAGTCCACTTGTCTATTTAGAGACCCAAACCGATAAAGGAATGGTTTTTCTACTCCATGCCAATGCGGAACAGACCATTTTTACTATTTTTGAGCGAAACAGCAATATCTCTTTAGCAAAAATAATTCTCACGCAATTCCTTAAAAAAGTTGAACCCCATGTTTAATCTCTTTAAAAGTCTCTTTCACGACCCTAACCGAGAAAGCATTGAGATCTTTGAGCGAGAGACACGACTCAAGTATGAGAAGAGCCTTTTTCAATCCTTTACAGTCCTCTCCATTACCCATACTTCACTCAAAAATCTCCAACCCTTTGCCCCCTTTAAAAACTTGGAAATACTTAATCTTTCACACAATAAAATCAGCAACATTGAACCGCTTAGAGAACTTAAAAAACTAAAGATCATCGATCTTAGATTCAATCAACTTTCACATCTCCCCTCATGGCTTTTTGTGCACCACCAACCCCTCTATTGGGCACGGGAAGAGGAGGATCAAGAGGGGATCTTTTTGCAGGGCAACCCCCTTCCTAAAAAGATCATTCAACGCCTTAAAGACAACCGACCCTCTTTAGCAGACAGTACATCAGACGCATCAAGTGTAGCGACAACATCCTCTAGGGAGGAGTCCCTGCCACCACCTCCTCAACTCTATCCACTCAATACTCAACGATTGGTTGTTCTCTCAGCGCAACACGCGCCCTCTCACTTTGTTAACCATTTGGGAGATCACCCTTTTATCCTTCATCCTCATACCAAACTGCGTCTTAATCTTGATCTTCTGTATTATGATAGAGGAGAGAAGATTCTTCCATCATCAAACTCACCAGCGGAGGTAAACTACCTTCTGCTCGTACTCAAAGCAACACATTGTTGCGTTCGTCCACTCATTCTTTCGCACATAAAACAACGCTATCCTCAAGCTCAGATTTTTCTTGTGATGGAGAGTGATTCTGAAGACATTGAAGCCAAGATAGAGTTTTTTAAATCCTACGATCAACACCACAACATTGTTCATATTTTTCACAGTTTTGATACCAAGAGCAATGAAAAGATAGTGGATGCTCTCTTTTTGCACCTCAGAAACACTCCTGAGGTCAACTCCCTCTGGAAAGCATCATGGTTAATGCTCAAAAAAGCCATTGAAGAAGAGCCCTCCATGCATCCACTTACCCCAACAGTGTACCAAAAACTCTCTCAAAAATATCAGATCAATCCCTCCGTTAGTACAATGCTTTGGGACTACTTAATACGGGTCGGAACCATTCATCCTGCACCTGCACCCAAAACTCCTCACTCATCTCAAAAGGAGAAGATCTCTAGCGTCGTTTAAAGACCAGGTAAAACTTCTCTACCTCATCACCATAAATGGCAATAGGCTTTTTGGTGAGCAGTTTGAGGTTGGAGAATTTTTGTATCTTGGCAACCGTATGGTAGTACTGAGTAATGGCATCTTGGGACTTCTCAAAACAACCCGATTGCGTCTCTTCAAAGAGGGTAAAATCCATGTAATACTCTCCCGCCTCCTCATCATAATCGCTATCAATGGTGACAAAACGATTCCCACCATCCTTGATAAAGGAGCCCGAAGCAACCACTTTGAAGGCATAGAGCGTATTGATATCAAACATAAAATGCCCCCCTACGGCTAATCGCTCCTCCACACAGCGTAGAAAACGTCGCAACTGCTGATCATCAAGATAGTTTACCATATCAAAAATTGCCGTAATCACATCATACATTCCGGAAAGATTACAGAGGTCAATGCACTGTGCGTTTAACCCCTTAGCTTGCGTCAAAGCTACCATCACTGCACTCAGGTCAATACCCAATGCCTCGACGTTGGGATAGCGTCGTTGAACCTCGGCAAGAAATCCACCAGAGCCACACCCCACATCCAAAAGACGCTGAAAATGAAGGGTGTCAAGGGTCTCAAAATAGTGCTCATTCAAGAGAGGGGTCACCTCATCAACCCCTAAAAGATCCTCTACCTTAGCATAAAGATCAAGAGCACTAGACACGACGCTGTACCACCGCATCAATCTTCTCATAAAGCGAGAGAACTTCATCTTTCTTGGCGTAATAGGCATTTTTATTGGCGATCAGATGCACGGAGGAGTCCATAATGTCCTCCGCCACTTTCAATCCATTCTCTTTCATGGTTGCCCCCGTCTCAACAATGTCCACAATCGCATCAGCAAGCCCCACCAAGGGAGCCAACTCAATGGAGCCGTAGAGTTTAATAATCTCTACCCCCACCGCTTTTTTGGCAAAGTACTGCTCAGTAATATTAACCATTTTTGTGGCAATTTTAATGTTGGGCTTACTCCAATCAAGCTCATCCTCATTTTTAATCCCAATGGAGACCTTACACTTGCCCATTTTCATGTCCAAGAGTTTAATGATATCGAGCTCTTTCTCCACAATAACGTCCAAGCCCACGACCCCAATGTCCGCAGCGCCATACTCAACATAGGTAGGAACATCCTGATTTCGGACATTAAGAAATCGAAAATCTCCCACCTCCATAATTAGCTCTCGCCCTTCAAACTTAAACTCTCCACCAAATATCTCGGCAAAAATTGCCAGTGTCTCTTCCGCAATTCTCCCTTTTGGGAGTGCTACTGTTAACATGCTTGTCCTTCGATCAAAATAGTGACGCGATTATACCATATCATCTTAAAGCTCATGTCCCTTTTGAAGTGCCCGTTGCATTCCTTGGAAAATCAAGGTTTCATCAAAGGTAGCTTGGTTCAAAAAACCTGCCAAAAAGGCACCATCCCCCCCAGAGATATAGAGCGGTAAGCTCCCTTGATGCGCGTGAATCAACGTCACAATTGACCCAATGATCCCAAAACTAATACCATCTTGGGTTGATTTTGGTAATACCTCCAGTGTAATCTCCTGATTTAGTGTGGATTTCAGTGCGGGGGAGATGCCTCCGTACGCATCCAGATACGCACGCAATCCCAACAACAAAAAACCCCCTTCATAGATGCCATGAACCATTCGATCAACCGTAATGGCTGACCCCGCACTCACAAAAATTCCATGCTCCTTAGATAGACACAATGCCCGTCGATCAAGCCCCATGGTTTCATAGGCCCCCTTAACCTTCAAATAGGGAGCCATGTTATGCCATTGCGAAAGCCTCTCCAGTTGCGGTTGCAGGGCATGATTAACATTAATGTAGTAGAGCGACTCCTTTGCGTAGCGTCGTATGGCAACCTCATGAGAGAGATGCACCACCGTGGATCCATTGTAGATGTGTGCCCGTGTATTTCCAATATCAGCAAACAACATCCATCACACCTTAACCCGAGACTCAAGCGCACGTCCCAATGAGAGGGTATCAATATTTTCCAGCTCCACCCCTGCAGGAACCCCTTGCGCGATCTTAGTAAAAGTAAGATTTAAACCCGTGAGCTTATCTTCGATGTAGAGAATCATGGCATCGGTTGCCAACGAGGGAGGAAAGGCAAAAATTACCTCTTTTACCCCATCAACAGCCTCTTTGAGATGATACTCATCCAGATCACTCAACGCGTTCACAATGTAATAGATTCCGTTGTATTCTCCACTCGCCTCAATGATCCGAATATCCTTGGCGCTCTGCACGATACAGAGCTTTTGCTCATCACGGTATTCATCTGAACAGATACCACAAAGTTCATCTTCACTCATGTTGTGACACTTACGGCAACATCGAATACGATGCACTCCCTCCTCAATGGCATGGGCTAACTTCATCCCCAAGAAACTATCCTCCATAACCAAATGGTACGCCATCTTAATCGCACTCTTTCGACCAATGCTTGGTATCTCCTCAAACGTACTCACAAGGTTCTCAAACGCTTCAATCTTAGAGTGTCTCATACGATATAATCAGAGACCTTTGAGCTGTGAACCACCCCCTTGATAAACTCAACTACTTTAAGGTGCTCAGGGTGCTGTGCGTAGGCCTCAAGTCCCTCACGATTATCAAACTCCGTATAGATGCTTAGGTCCATCGCTCGCTCCTCCGTAGAAAAGTTAATCCCAACCTCCATTTTTCGAAGGCTTGGCACCGTGTTAATAAGATCTTCTAACATCACCTTGGCTTTGGCAATATTAAGCTTTTTGTTCTCATCTTTAAAATCAAACATGACAATATGTTTTACCATAATTACAATTCCCTTTTTAGATTGATAAAATATCCGGATTATATCAAAAATATGATAGAATTCGCCCAATTTTATATTTGGAGACAATCAATGACAGAACTTGACTACTATGAAGCTTTGGAAGTTAGCCGAGACTGTACGGGTACTGAGCTGAAAAAAGCCTACCGTAAACTTGCGATGAAATATCACCCCGATCGCAACCCAGGAGATGCAGAGGCTGAAGAGAAGTTTAAAGTAATCAATGAAGCGTATCAAGTACTCAGTGACGAAAGAAAACGAGCCATCTATGACCAATATGGCAAAGCAGGACTCGAAGGACAGGGTGCGGGTGGCTTTGGTCATGCTCAAAATATGGATGATATTATGGATATTTTCAACTCCATGTTTGGTGGAGGTGGGGGCTTTGGAGGCTTTGGTGCCCAACAACGTCGACGACAAAGCAATCAAAAATACAATCTGGATTTTGAAATTGAACTGCCTCTAAAATTTAATGAAGCTATTTTTGGGGTAGAGAAAAAGATTGATATCCGATACAAAGTTCCTTGTGACGAATGTCAAGGAACCGGTGCGGAAGGAGGAAATCTAGAGACCTGTGACTACTGTAATGGTCAAGGACAAGTGGTCATGAAACAGGGCTTTATGTCCTTTGCTCAAACCTGTCCAAAATGTCATGGTGAGGGACAGAAAATTACCCAAAAATGTTCCGCCTGTTCTGGACGAGGCTATCATGAGGAGCCCGATACCATCACCATTAACATCCCCGCAGGTGTCGATACTGGCAATCGCCTTCGTGCCCAAGGGTACGGAAACCAAGCCAAAAATGGACAACGAGGCGATCTCTATTTAACCTTTATTGTTGAGGAGGATGAAAACTTCATTCGTGAAGGATCCAATATCTATATTGAGGTTCCTGTATTCTTTACCCAAGCCGCACTGGGTGAGACGATCACTATTCCATCACTGGATGGAAAACTCGAACTTGACCTACCCATTGGTGCCAAAGATCGTGAACAGTTTGTTTTCAAAGATGAAGGAGTGCCCGATGTGCATACCGGTGAAAAAGGTAAATTGATTGCACAGATTAAGATCATCTATCCCAAACGGCTCAAAGAGGATCAAAAAGAGTTGCTCCAAAAACTTCAAGAGAGCTTTGGCGTTGAGAGTCGTCCCCATACCAATAGCTTTGAAGAGGCCTTCAAGCGGGTTAAAAGTTGGTTCAAAAAGTAGTAGGATTCTCCCCTACCGCCTCTTGAGATGGGGATCCGTTTTCCCCCATTTTCTTCATCAAATACCTCGCTGATTCCGGAAGATATTTAAAGAAAAATTATACCTATTTATAAATTACTAAGAAAGATTCAGTTAAAATAGATCTTAACTATTTAAGTTATTTATTAATGAAAAAACTTACATTTTCCCCTACAAGGAGTAGTCGTCATGACCAGTAAAATTTCACTCACACTTACACTGCTGTCTCTCTTGCTGTTATCTGCCCAAGCTGTTGAGGTGAATATCAAAAAAGGTCTTCCCTATGTTGATGTTGACATCAATGGAGAGTCGGTTCGTATTGAGAGAATTCAAGACACCAACCATAAACTCAAAAACTCATACACACGAACGTCTCGACCCGCCCCCCCCTTTAGCATACAACCTTTTGAACCCATTAAAGGTATTGAGACCGTCTCAGAGTTGGATGTGATCAATTTTATTGCCAACGAAGTTAGTGAAAACAGTGGATTACTCATGGATGCGCGCATGCCAAAATGGTACAGTGAGGGGACCATCCCTGGGGCAATCAATATCCCTTTTTCCATGCTTTCATCAAAGAATCAAAACTTTGTATCTCAAGTGTTTGAAGTGGTAGGTGCCGTTAAAAATGGAAAAGAGTGGGATTTTTCTGAAGCACAAACCCTTTTGGTTTTTGATAATGGTCCATGGTGTCAACAAGGAGTACGTGCCATGAAAAATCTACTCCAACACGGCTACCCAAAATCTAAAATAAAATACTACCGTGGGGGCATGCAGTACTGGCAGATTCTTGGTCTCACCACCATTAAACCACAAGGATAATAAAGGAGTATTATCACCATGAAACAACCGTATCGACTATTAATTATTCTACCTCTTTTGTCAACCGCACTCTTTGCACTGAGTGATAAAGAGCTTGCCATCTCCATTAATCTATCCGGTAAACAGCGCATGCTTACCCAAAAAATGACCAAAGAGTCTTTTTTGATTCATGACAACATTGATAAAGCCCAAAACATTCAAAAACTGACCCAAAGCAGTCAACTCTTTGATCAAACCCTTCGCGGGTTAATCCACGGTGACCCATCACTTAAACTGGTCAAAATAGAAGATCCCACCATTCAAGCGCAACTCCAAAAGGTCCAAAAATTATGGGAACCATTCTATCAAGAGATCCAAAAGGTTATTGCCGGTCGTGCTACCCCTCAGAGCTATCAACTCCTTGAGGAACAGAACCTCCCCCTGCTCAATGAGATGAATAAAGCCGTATCCCTCTACACCCAACAGAGTCAAAACAATAGCAAGCTAACCCTTGCTAATGATATCAATCTTGCCGGTAAACAGCGTATGCTCACCCAAAAAATGGCAAAAGATCTACTCTTTATCCACAATCAGATCAAACAGAAGCACTACACAAAAGAGTTTAAAGCCTCACGTCAACTCTTTACTCAAACCCTTGAAGGACTCGTTAATGGGGATAAAGAGCTTCACCTCAAAGGAACCAAGCTCCCCAAAATACGTCAACAACTCAAGGTCGTCAAAGAGATGTGGCAGACCCAACAACCACTTCTTGATCATGCCCTCAACAACAAAAAAGAGCTTCAAAAAGCCATTGAGGGATTGGATAAGATCCTAATAGAGATGAACCACGCCTCAACGCTCTACACCAAATCCATCAATCGACAAAAACAGCGACTCAAACTGAACGCACTGATCCACAATTTTATGAACCAACATAAGATCTTAAAAAAACGAATCAACCTCTCAGGTAAACAGCGAATGCTAACTCAACAAATGTCAAAACTTGCCTTGATGATTGATGAAGGAATTGATGTTGAAGCGAGCAAAGCCAAACTCAAATCCATAGCACAACTCTATGGAAAGACCCTCAATGGATTTAAAAATGAGGACAAAGATCTAGGGTGTACTCCAGCAAAAAATCCCAACATCCAATCTCAAATTGATGCGATTGAAACATTATGGAAAAAGTTTGACCAAAAGATTCAGACCATTGTAGAGGGGAACGATCAGGATGGTAAGGCACTTGATTATATTATCAACAATAATGAACGCCTACTGAAAGCCTCCAATGAGCTGGTTAAACGCTACGAACACTCCAACCAATCAGAAAACTATCTCGATAAAGCACGACTCCATATCGTCAACGTTGCCGGTCGTCAACGCATGCTAACCCAGAAGATGACCAAAGAGAAGCTACTCATTGCCAAAGGAAAAAGTGAATATAATGATAAACTCGAAAAGACCATTCAACTGTTTGATGACTCTCTAACTGCACTTATTGAGGGAGACCCCAAACAAAACATTGTTAAACCTACCGGTAAAGCAGTGAAACAACAGTTAGACGTTGTGGCAAAACTATGGAAGGAGCTAAAACCTCTGTATGAGAAAAAAGAGATTACTCAGCAAGAGCTAGCGACCATTATCCAGAAGAACCCTATCCTGCTCAAAGAGATGAACAAAGCGGTTCAAATTAGTGAAACAACCATCGAGTACTAAGATAGATCAACTTTAATACAAAGGAGAAAAAATGTTGAACAAAGATCAATATAATCAGGATGACTATAATGATTACTACGCGCAAGCTACCAAAGATGCGGAGATAACCTATGGTAGAGAAGAGAGTGGAGGAAAGAGAGTAGGCATTGTTCTTGCCTTGCTTCTTCTACTTGCTGGTGGTGGTTTTTTTGTATGGAAAAGCATGAATCCTCAAGGAGGAGAGAGTGCACCTTCCCCTTTAGCCAATGCTTCCCAGACCGAAGCCTCAAGTGAGCCATCCCAAACCCCAACCAATCACGAAACAACCTCTTCAAGCTCTCCTAAAGAGAGTATCAAAGAGAAAAGTGCTAAAACCACTGAAGCCGTCGTTAAATCCATCGCCTCCAGTCAAGTGAGTGGTGCGGTGGGTCAAATGAGTCCTGAGGATATGGCAAAAATTGTTCAGATGGTAACCCAGCAGATGAAAGAGCAAGAGAGCCAAAAAGAGACCAAAGCAGACTCTCCTCAAGATCAATTAACTCAAACCGATATTGATAACCTTGAAGCCTCTCTTCAAGAAGCTGAAGTTGATCGTCTCTCATCCGCTTCGCTCTCCACAGAGCAGATTGATACCACGGACAACCACAAACAAGCAAGCACCGATGAGACCCCTAGCACCTATAATAAAGTGGTGGTCTCCTCCTCCAGTACCCTTAGTTCGACCAGTGATGATCTAAGCAAACTCTCTGATGAGATCTCAAATGTCATTAATGAAGAGGAGTTAATGGGTAGCCCCATGACAACAACAAGTACCTCTTCGAGCTATACCCAATCACTCACCACCGAGGTGGAAACACGTGCAAAAGAGATGCGATATGTCACGGTCCAAAAAGGGGACACCCTTGGTAAAATCGCTAAACGTATCTACGGGAATGTTATGGATTACAAAAAAATCTATGAAGCCAACCCTGATCTTCTAAGACGAGCGGACAAGATCTACGTCGGACAACGACTACGTGTTCCCGAATAGCACACCATTAGCTCACAGGAAAAGGAGAGCGTATGAAAATGACCCTTGCTTTATCACTCCTTACCACTCTTCTCCTCGCTAATGAGGAGAACATGGTGGTCAAGATCAACAACGACATACCCTACATTACCACCATCGATTCAGGTCAAGAGATTCGGGTCCAACGAATTCAAGACACCAATCACCGCCTCACCGATGATTACACCAAAACCTCTCGCCCCTGTCCTCCTTTTTGCATTCAACCCACGCACGTGGATCCTGAAATTCGAAACATTGAAGAGATTGAACTGCTCGCGTTTATGCAGAATCAAGTTGAACAAAAAACCGGTATTGTTGTGGATGCTCGACTTAAAAAATGGTACGAACTCGAAACCATCCCCTCCGCCATCAATATCCCCTTTCCCGTGATTCAAAATGCCTCCAAAGCCAAGGCGGAAAAACTGTTCAAAATTTTAGGCATGCGGGTTAAAGCAGATGGTTCATGGGATTTTAGTCATGCAAAAGAGTTGGCAATCTTCTGCAATGGAGTCTGGTGTGAACAGAGCAGGCACTTTATCGCCGGCATGCTCAAACACCACTACCCAAAAGAGAAACTACTCTATTATCGATCAGGTTTTCAAGGCTGGAAACTCTTAGGACTCACAACCGTAGTCCATAAAGAGATCAAAAAAAATTAAAGGGTATACCATTAACCGACTGTTGACTTTTGATTGTTTAATGGTTTACAGATATATCCTATAATACCCTTTATGAAAGATACAGGATTAAAAACTTTATTATTCTCCTTGATTAACAATCCTGATTTGGAACTGCATTCCAAAATGAGCTGAATTGAATAGTACAAATGTCATAACAAAAAAAACTCCTAAATATCTCCCTCCCCTTTTAAGAGTTTCAGCTCATATCTTTCCTAATCATACCTTTTTTAACTCTTTAAGACGTTTGATCGGCTTAATGCCAATTCAATCTCTGAAGTTGCAACATCTCCGGTTAAATTCAACTCAACATGACCATCATCACCCACAACCTGCATGTTGCTGATTCTCTTTTTGGTTGCATCACTCATGCAGGCACAAGAACCGGTAGCACAGTTCTCGACCATCTTGATGATCTGATCTTTCGCTACCGCTCCTGTAAAAGCAATTTTAACCCCCTGAGTTGTTTTAAATACTCTTTTTTCCATGCGTTATCCTATTTTTTTTATGGATTATCAAAAGAGATTACTCTTTTGATGGAGCAGGCTCTTTGACCTTTTTCTCCGCAGTCAACTTCTCTTCTGTCACTTTTTTCTCGACACGTACGGCTTCAAGCTCTTTTAGAAGTTTCTCCTTCTCCTCTTTCATGGTGGTTAATTTTTTGGTTAAGGTATCGTTTGCTTGACGTAGCTCTTTAAATTTGCTCTTAAGTGCCTCTTCTGCTTTAGTTTGTGAGGAGATCTTCTCATGGAGTGCCACCTTCTCCTTCTCTAATGCTTCAACTTTTGCCTCAAGGGCTTCTCGCTCTTTATTAAGCTGTGCTACCTTCTCTTCTAGGGAAGATTTCTCTTGCTTAAGAGCCTCTAGCTCCTTCTGTGCTTTTACTCGGGAGGTCTTCTCTTCACTCAATGCCTCACTCATCTTTTTTTGCTCAGCCAAATGGGCTTGCTCTTTTTTTGAAACCTCGGCTAATTGCTCTTTTAGACTCTTTTGATCCGCAAGCATTACCGAGAGTTTCTGCTCAAAACTTTTTTCCATGCTCTCACGCTCTTGCTTCAAGGTATTCAAAGCCCGTGCATGATCGGGTGCAATTTTTCCAAAGTAATAGACCAATGGTAATGAGAGTGCCAATACGGTTAAAAAAATATTAAACCCATTCTCTGAAGTAGGCTTCTTCTCTGGAGTGGTTACTTTTTTAGTATCCCCAACCTTAGACTCAGCCTCTTTAACCGAAGCCACCGCTTGCTCCTTGGATGGTTTTTTCACCGCCATAAGAGGCTCTTTATTACTACCGCTAGATGATTCCGGTGCAGAGAGCTTCTCTTTTTTCTTTTCCGTTTGAGTTACTCTCTTCTCAGCTTCAACTTGTTTATTTTTTCTTTTACGATTTCGATTTCGTTTCGCCATTATGGAGTTCCTTTATTATATTTTTTATCAGACGGAATTATAATACGTTTTAATTCAACTCCTCTGTAAAAAAGAAAAAACTAACTTTTTATTGCAATAAATCTCCTTTACGCCCCATTAATACACGCTTTCTCAAAAAAGAGAGATCCTCTCACTAGCCTAAGAGCTTTGTTGCAACAACCACAACCCCGACATTAAGGATCAAAAGTATCAAAGGGGTAAAGAGTGTTGGCTCCCATTGCTCAAAGAGATCTTGCGATTTAACATACTCGACCATCTTGGCTTTGAGTTGCGCGTCACTGTAATCATGCTCTGATTGTAGACGTTGTGCCTCCTCTAAGAAATCAATCTTATCAAAAATAACGCCTAAAACCCTCTGCGTGGTTTTGGATTGTTCTTTCAAAACTTCATGATAATTCCCCACCGTGGTACGATTATCATCGGTTAAAAAGGTATCAATAATAAATTCAACGACCTCATCCACTCCCTCATGAATCACGTTAAAAAGGGCAGAGAAGAGTGCCTCCTCTTTGGCTTTATACAACCAAACAAAAGGGAAAATCAGCACAACGCCTAACGTAATCACGCCCAACAGAACATTGGACCCACGCAATAATCCCATAATATTATCAAAATAATAAACCCCTAGCCCAATATTCACGCCCAATGCCAAAACTCCAAAAAGAATCCATCTCCAAACGTATGAAAACGTTGCCGATGCCAATGTGCCTATCATAATATGCCTCCTCCTAATCTGTTTATCTGATGCTCCATCCTCTACGCCTTGATACGATAAATAACCGCGTACATTAAGGGAACAAAAAAGAGATTCAAAACCGTTGCCCACGCAATCCCAAAGCCTAAACTCACTGCCATTGGTTGCAAAATCAATGCCTGACCACTGGCAAAAAAGATCAAAGAAGAGAGCCCTAAAATCGTCGTAATGGAGGTCAAAATAATGGGACGAAGACGATGACCTGCCAAAGTAAGTACCTCTGCTTGTGTTTTCCCCTTGCGAATAAATGAAAGCATAATAAGCCCATCATTAACCACCACTCCCGCAAGACCAATAATCCCCATAATCCCCGGAAGGGTCATGTGAATCCCCATCCATTTGCTTCCCACTAAGACCCCCAAGATACTGAGCGGAATAATAGAAAGAATAATCAACGGTTGAACAAAGGAGTTAAACATCCAAACCAACGTAATAAAAATCAAAAACATAGCAATCAGACCTGCCTGTGTCATCTCTTTTTTCATCTGTTTATTCTCACGCTCCTCCCCTTTGATGATAACCTTAATGCCCTCTTCTTTTAGAGTATCAAGAAGTGGTTGAAGCTGTCTCATTACCTCACTAGCAACCTGCTCTTTGCTGTCAACCCGTGCAAAGAGAGAATAGACCTTCTGCCCATCCTCCTTGAAAATACGTACAAAACTTTTTTGATAGAAAAAATCACACACCTGATGCAGTGCCACGATATATCCCTCGGGTGTGGTTACCTTGAAATCACGAATTGTCTCAATCTGATCTTTATAACGATCCTCAACTTTAATCCGAACCAACCCCTCTTGGTTAAAGGCTTTAGCATACTCCCCTTTAAAAAAGGAACCCCGTAACTCCGCACTAATGTACCCTTCACTCAATCCCAAAGATTGCCCATACTCATTGACCCGAAGCTTAAGCTCACGCTCTCCCTCATTGGCATTATTAGCGATATCATGCACGCCTCTAACCTGTGAAAGGTTTGCCTCCACACGTGCAATGGCATGCAAAACATCCTCAAGATACTCTGCTGAAAAACCAATCTCAATATCGTGACCTACGATCCCTGTCTGCTGAGCAAAAATATTAAACTCCTCAAAGATCTTAACCCCATCAACTTCAAGCGTTCCAATCTCTTGAAGCACCTCCTCTTGAATCTCTTTAACCAAGGTTTGTGCCCGTTTATAGCGAATCATATCATGATCATCATACTCTAAGGAGAAGATGGGATTGACATACTTATCAAAAAAATTCTCCGGTGCCTTCTCATGAAGATTCACAAAAATCTGAAAGAGGTTCTCCCCTGTCTCGATGGTGGAGTCCGCATTCATTCGAAAGCCAACCACCGAGGTGATCGAATCAACACTTGTTTTGTCCAACTTTGCAAGCAACGCCTCTTCAACTTTTGTAACATAGATTTCGGTCTCATTAAGCTCATGATTAATATTAATCTTTCCACTAATATAGACCTGTTGCACATCAAACTCGGGAAAGAGCTGAAATTTGGTTACCTTTGCCATGGCAACCGTCCCCCAAAAAATACCCGAGACCAGAACAAGTAAAGATAGCCATTTATAACGCAACAATCCTCGCAGAATCCAGCGATAAACTCCAATAAGCCATCCCCAAAAACCATGATCATGCTGAGGCTTGACGGAGTGAATAGTTCCCATGGAGTAGAACTCCTTTGAGTGTAGGGGTAAAAAATAAAACGCCTCAAAAAGAGAACTCAAAAGCAAAATGGAGATCATCACGGGTAACACCTGCATAAACATCCCCATCTTTCCACTCATAATAAGCAACGGCAAAAAAGCAAATATGGTGGTCAATGTTGCGGTTAGGATCGCCGGAAACATCTCTGATGCCCCATCAATTGCCGCTTCTCTGGGTGCTTTTCCCATCTCTAGGTGCCGATAGATGTTCTCCGCAACAACAATCGCCTCATCCACCAACATTCCCAAGGCAATAAGCGTACCCAAGAGGGTCAACATATTTAGACTGTACCCAATCATCTCAGCAAAAATCAACGTAATCATAAAAGAGGCAGGAATCCCAATACCCACCACCAAAGCAATACGAACGTTCAAACTCAAAAAGAGCGCCAACATCACCAATATCAACCCAAAAATAATGTTTGAGGAGACCAGATTAAGACGATTCTTAATCCAGACCGACGTATCCGTATAGGCATCAAAAATTATCTTCCCTTGATACTTTTGGTTGTACTCCTTAAGAATTTCACGAATCTCTTTGACCAAAGCGATGGCGTTTCCCTCTTTGGTCTTTTTGATGTCCAGTGAAATATTTGGTTTACCATTATAGTGAGAGAGTTGCGTAGGTTCTCCTAAACCAAAACGCACCGTAGCGATATCTTTGAGGTAAAAATGTTTATCATTGACGTGCAAAAGGGTCTCTTCAAGACGTACTTTATCCTTCTCCCCATTGAGTGTGGAGATGTAGAGATGATCCCCTTTTTCCTTGATGGTTCCTACCGGAAAAATTGATGAAAGTGATCCAATGGCTTGGTAAAGCGCTTGTTTTGAGAGCCCGTAGGCATCAATCCGTTTCTGATCCAGCGTAATCAAAATCTCTTCGTCCGACTCTCCTCGAATCAAAATACCACTAAGATTGGGAATCAACGAAAGACGATCTTTAAGATCATTAGCAGCATCCAACAAAGCAGGGGTTCCAACCGTACCAGAGACAGCAACCATAATTAAGGGGTACTCATGCACCACCACCTTGACCACCGGTTCATCCATATCGCTAGGAAGATCTCGCTTGATATTTGCAATAATATCTTTGACATCCCCCAAGACCACTTGCGCGTCATTCCCCCGTTTAATATCTGCAACCATACGAAATGAACCATTTTGAATGGTGCTCTCAAGAGTATCCACCGCCGCTAGCGATTTTACCTCATCTTCAATGCTCTTAACCACCATCTTATCCAGAACCTCAGCACTTGCCCCCACGTACGTACCTGAAATCTGAATCTGATCCAGTGTGGAAGCGGGAAAGATCTCTTTAGCAATGTTCTGATAGGCAAAATAGGACATAACCATCATAAAAAACATAAAGATATGGTTTAAAACCGGTCGATCAATCCCAAAGGCTAAAAACTTACGGATCATCACTACTCAGACCCATGATCCATTCGACTCTCACGATAACGAATCTTCTCCAATCGATTTTTAATAATCACCTGCTCCTCTTGCAAGGTTGTAACAATCCGCTGATAGCGAGCAATTTCCCGACTCTCTTTATAGATTTGATTGTCCAAATAGATATTGGGAATGGTCAAAATCAACACCAATGCGCTTATAAAAAGTATAAAGAGTATCATCCCCAAACTGATACCGTTTTCTCTTTTTCTAACCTTACGAATTTTTGTCATAGTCCATCATCCTTTAAAAATAAATGTTCGAAGTTTTGCACTGCGTGCCCGTGCGTTCTGCTTGAGCTCTTTGGCTGAGGCAGTGATGGGCTTTCGTGTAAGCATTTTACCCAATTGATGGTCTCCCGTACAAGTACATCGCATCGCATGAGGATCACAGATACACGATTTTGTCCACAATTTATAGCGATTTTTAACCAGACGATCTTCCAACGAATGAAACGTAATAAGGGAGACAATGCACCCCTTTAACTCCCCTTTTTTGGCACGCTCCTCAAGCGCATCAAGCAACCCTTCAATCTCTCCTAGCTCATTGTTTACCTCTATCCTAATTGCTTGAAAGGCTAAGGTTGCAGGATGAATCTTGCCCCCTTTAGGAATAACGGTTGCCACAATATCCGCCAGCTCTTTGGCACTACGAATGGGGTTAGCCAAACGTGCCTCCACAATCGTTCCTGCCAACTTTCGATAGGAACGAACCTCACCGTAATGATGAAAAATATACTCCAGTTGCTCTTGTGAGTAGTGATTTACCACATCATACGCACTCAATGGGGCATCACCATCCATCCGCATATCTAGCTCCTCACTCTCAAAACCAAATCCCCGATCCATCTTGTCAAGCTGTAAGGAAGAGACCCCAAAATCTGCCAATACTCCAGTAATAGGTCTCTCCTGAAGCGTTGGAAAAATAGTAGCAAATGTTCCTCGATAGTATCGTGTCCGATCAGCGTACGGTGCCAAACGTTGCGAAGAGAATGCCAAGGCTTCAGGATCACGATCAATGCCAATATGGTTAATCCCTGCATGCTGTTGCAAGATCGCTTCTGAGTGTCCGGCATACCCCAACGTACAATCGACAAAATAGCCCTCTTTTATTGTTTTAAATCCATCCAATACCGCATCAAGAAGTACGGGTATATGAGGAGTCTCCATGCTCTGCCTTTAGTTCGTATTCATTCAAACCGCATCAAGAGACAACACCAACCGGTCATCTCCCTTAGGTTTAGAACGATATAATACCAAAAATACATAATAAGGCTATGATATGGACCAGTATCTTTTTGATGAGATTAAACATATATCCAATTCCATGTTTGGAAAAAACTATTTCGGCGTTTTTCATGGTTCCATCTCAGCACGAACCACCATTCACTCCTTTATTATTAATAAAAAAGGAAGTATCCTTGATCAGGTTGAACGGGAGAGTTTTATTCACCTCAATTATACCCGTGCCAAAGACTATCGCTGGAAAGAGGCAAGCCCCGATGTGCATATCCATGAAGAGATCTACAAACATTTCCCCAATGCCAAATATATCTCCTACACCATGCCACCCTATGCTACTGCCTACTCCCTCAACCATGATTTTGTTGTGCCCGCAGACTACTATGGGAATCGCCTTCTTTCACAACTTACCGTCTACGATCCTAAAAATTTCAAAGATTGGCATCGGCGAGCTCCCCATGAGATCAAGAACTTTTTTCAAGAGAACAAAGAGCACCTTTTACTCATTCGTGGCTTTGGTCTCATCTCATACGATCGGGATCTTACCGAGATGGTCAAAAAAGTTGCCATCCTCGAAAATAGCTGTCGTCTTTTGATTATTAACGAAAAATAGCATGTTTAATTTTAATAATTTATATTAGCCATGCTATAATAAGCCCAAAAAACAGCTCAAAGAGTTTAGTAATGAATGATTTTACAATACTGTACGTCGAAGATAATCTTCTGACACAAAAGATAGTCAAAAGTGTACTCAATGGCTACTTCAAGGAGATTTTCGTCGCCAGCGATGGTATCGAAGGAATTGAACTCTACCAAGAGAAGATGCCCGATATTGTCTTAGCGGATATCTCCATGCCCAACCTCAATGGTCTTGATATGTGTAAAGAGATTAAACGATACAATCCCAACCAACGCATTGCACTCTTTACTGGCTACAATGATATTGATTATCTCAAAAAAGCCATTAACATGGGGATTGACAAATACATTCTCAAACCTTTAGAATCCAAACAGATGTTTAAAGAGCTTCAAGATATCGTCAAACATCTTGAAGAGGAACGTGCTCAAAAAAATCATAAAAAAAACTTAGAGTTTGCCTCCCAACACGATGAGTTAACCGGTCTCTCCAATCGCCGACTCTTTTTTAATCTTTTGGAGAAGCTAATTCATCGCAGTGCCCGTGAGGATTGCTCCATGGCACTGCTTGCCATTGACCTCAATAAATTTAAACCCATCAACGATACCTATGGGCACGAAGCGGGGGACATGATTCTAAAACGCGTTGCCAAAAACCTACGTCAAGCCATTCGCAAAGAGGACATTGTTGCTCGATTTGGGGGAGATGAGTTTGCTGTTGCCATTGGCTTTCTCAAAGAGGACCACCATATTCTTAATTTCTTAAAACGCCTTGAGGAGAACTTCCAAGAGCCCGTAATCTATACCGATGATGATGGCATCCAACATACCATCCCCATCAGCTTTAGCTGTGGCATTACCTTTCACTCCCCTCAATCCAATCCCATTAGCCTCGAAGCCCTGATGCGACAAGCGGACAAAGCGATGTACAGCGCTAAAAAAGCAAAAAAACCCTATGCTTTTTTTGATGCAAAAGAGGAGTCCAAATTCAAGATTCAAGCCCAAAAAAGCCAAGAGATAAAAGAGGGGATTCTCAAGGGAGAACTCTGCCTCCACTATCAACCCATTATTGATATCCACAAACGATCCATTGTTGCCTTTGAGTCACTCATTCGATGGAAGCATCCTCAACGGGGCATGCTCACTCCGGAGAGTTTTCTTCCAGACATTCTCGACAATACCGAGACCATCTGTCTCTTGGGGAAATGGGTAATCAAGCATGTTTTTATGCAGTACGAACAGTGGTTTTTATCCGGATATGACTTCTCCTTGAGCATCAACATCAGCTCCAAAGAGTTTGAGTCCAAGGGATTTCTTGATACCCTCGAAGGGCTCCTGCAGGAACATCCATTAGTGGACCCTACCAAAATTGTCTTTGAAATCAGTGAGACCATCGCAATTAACGATATCCATAAAGAGGTAGGATCACTTGAAGCGATCAAAAAACTGGGTTTTCAAGTCTCACTTGATAACTTTGGAACCGGATTTTCAAGCCTCTCATCAATCAAACGTTTTAAAGTCAACAGCATTAAAATTGATAAAAGTTTTGTCCGAAGTATGCTTCAAGACAGCGAAAACCACTCCATTGTCAATGCCTCAATACAACTTGCCAAAGTCTTTGGCTATCGTGTCATCGCACAAGGCGTAGAGAGCGAAGCCCACCTTCCTGCACTCTTGGAGATGGGATGCGACCAAGCCCAAGGGTATGGCATCGCTCACCCTCTACCCTCAGAGGAGGTCTTAACCTTTTATGATCACTACCTTCGTGAGCAAAAAAAGAAAAACTAGAGCCCAGCGATGGCATCATACGCGGTATCAACCATAATATCAATCTCTTCATAGGTGATAATATAGGGGGGCATGAAATAGATAACGTGCCCCAAAGGTCGCAATAAGACACCATGATCAAGACCATACTGATACACCTTTAACCCAATGCGTGCTTCAGGAGGATAGCCCTGCAGTTCAATGGCGGTAATCATTCCCGTTTGACGCACCTCTTTGACGTTGCCCAAAGCGTTAAAACGCTCTGTTTTTTCTAAAATATACGCAGACTTTTTACGGTTTTCACCCAAAACATCCGAAGCTTCAAAAAGCTCCAGTGTCCCCAATGCCGCTGCACACGCCAAAGGGTTACCCGTGTAGGAGTGCGAATGCAAAAAAGCTTTATGCTCATTGTAATCGCAATAAAATGCCTGATAGACCTCATCACGGGTCATCACCACGGCCAAAGGCAAAAACCCTCCGGTCAATCCTTTGGAGAGGGTCATAAAATCCGGTGTGATTCCTGCCTGTTCACAAGCAAACAGTGTTCCCGTTCGTCCAAAACCCGTCATAATCTCATCGGCAATAAGGTGGATGCCATAGGCTTCACAATAACGCTTTGCCTCTGTAATATAAAAGGGATGATACATCCGCATGTACCCCGCCCCTTGCACCAAAGGTTCAAGAATAAATGCAGAGATCGCATCTCCTTGTTCCTCTAAAATCTCATCCAGTGCTTGAAGTGCCTCCTTAGCAGCATTCAACGTCTGGTCTTTAGGGACAGGGGTCTGTAGAGACCTAATCAGAAGTGGTGCATAGGTCTCTTTGTAGAGTTCAACATCCCCCACACTAAGTGCCCCTATTGTCTCTCCATGATACGAGTTGCTCAAAGAGAGAAAGAGAGGACGATGCTCCCCTCTATTTTTATGGTAATGAAAACTCATCTTCAGCGCAACTTCTACCGCACTCGATCCATTATCAGCAAAAAAGAGTTTATTGAGTCCTTTGGGGGTAATCTCTACAAGTTTTTGAGCCAATTCAACCGCCGGCTGATGTGTAAATCCAGCAAGAAGCACATGCTCTAGTGTCTCCAATTGTCCCTTAATCCGTGAGACAATATGGGCATTGGTATGCCCAAAGATATTAACCCACCATGAGCTGATGGCATCAATATACCGTTGCTCCTTAAAATCATACAGGTAAACCCCTTCCCCACGCTGAATCGGAATCAAAGGTAACTGCTCATGATCCTTCATTTGTGTGCAAGGATGCCAGATGTACTTTAAATCCTCTGTTGCTATTTGTGTATTCTTATCGTGCACATTTTCCCCTCAATATTTTTCCTAAATATACTACGATTATTATCATTTTTTCATTAATAATTAATAACAACTAGACTAAAATTATGCAAATTTTATATTAAGGTAATATGCCCATGATTAGCTGGATGCAAAAGCATAACAAGTTTCTGATCGTTACCATCTGGATAGCGACCATATCATTTATATTTACGGGAGCCACCTACGGATTCTCCTATGGATTAAAAAGCAACAATATTGGACAAGTTGGCTCAGTGGAGCTAAGCAAAGATCGATTTCAAATGGAATACCGAAACCTCTACAACCGATACAATCAAATGTTTCAAGGTAAGTTTGATGAGGAACAAGCCCGACAAATGGGACTTCAAGAACAGGTACTGAATCGAATGATTGCCCAAGCCAAGCTCCTTAACCTTGCCAAAGAGTTTGGTATTATCGTCTCAGATGAAGAGCTTGCGATGGAGATCGCATCCATCCCAAGTTTTCAAAAAGCAGGAAGGTTTGACCGTACCATCTACAATAATTTTCTGCGGAACAATGGATTAAGTACCAAAACATTTGAAAACTCTTTACGTGACAACTTGATCATTCAAAAGACCTTTGCCCTACTCAGCAATAAACCTCTAGAGAATGAGTATCGCGCCTTTCAAACCGCTTTTGAAATAGGAGATAAGCTCAACTACTTAATTCTCTCACCTAAAGACCTTAACCTTAGCATTGATGAAACGGCATTAAAAAAATATTGGGAACCAAGAAAAGAACAATTTAAAACACCTCAACAGTATGTTTTGGACGTGGTGTGGTACGATACCAATGACGTTAATGTAAGCGAAGAAGAGATCAAAGCTTTTTATGAACAAAACAGTTTCAACTACACAGGCCCCGAGGAGAAACGTCTCTCGTTAGAGGATGCTAAAGATCAAGTTATCCGTGACCTAAAAATCAAAAAATCGAAAAGAGATGCGGACAAAACCTACATAGCGTATAAAAAAGGAAAAATTGAAAAATCTGAAACATTAACCTATGATGTAAATGATCTCCGACTCCCTCCTGCTGTATGGCAAGCCATCAAAAGCAAACAAAAAGGAGATCTACTCAAACCAAAAGTTGTCAATAAACGCTATGCAATAATCCGCATTGTTGAGATCATTGCACCGGTTGTTAAAAGCTTTGAAGAGGCGAGAAAAGAGCTTCTACCCCTTTATAAAAATGACCAAGCCAAAGAGGCACTTGAAACCCTTGCACAGAGCAAGTTGTCAAACATTGAGAAGGAAAAGACAGAAACTTCAGACTACATCACATTAAATAACATTAATAAACAAAAAATAGGTTTGAATGAACAAGAAATGATGAACTTTGGTTCTAAACTCTTTACTTCTAATCAAGAAAAAGGTATTATACCTATAGGAAAGAAGGTTGTTGTCTATCAAATTGTTGATCAAAAATTAATCACAATGGATACCAATGAGACAGAAGGTTTAAAGCAAAATACGGACCAGATAAAAGTTCAAACCTTTGAATCCAACCTTATGAAATCACTGGATAAACGATATCCTACAGAAATTTTTAAATAACGAAACGAATTAGATCCAAGGATTGAAAATTGAGTACACCCATCTTAGCTATTGATATCGGCTCAACTAAAATATGTGCAATTATCGGGAAAACTACAGAGGGGGATGTGGAGATTAGTGGACATGGGGTTGCCAAATCCCAAGGCATTAAAAAAGGTACCATTACCAACATCGAATTGGCATCCAAAGCCATTAAAAAAGCGGTGGATGATGCCAAGCGTGTTTCAGGCATCAACATCACTACCGCCATCATCTCAATCTCAGGTGCTTACGCCAAAAGCACCAACTCTACAGGGGTGGTAAACATCCCAAACAATGACATCTCCATCAATGAGATCAATCGTGTCATGCAGACTGCCCTGTACAATGCCAATATTCCAAATGAGTTTGAGATCCTACATGTGTTGCCGTATAAGTTTAAAATTGACGAGCAGGACTACATTGAAGATCCTTACGGTATGAATGCTAGCCGGATGGAAGTTGATACCCACATCATTATGACCGCAAAATCAAGTTTGGAAAACCTTAAAAAAGCGGTCAATGCTGCTGGTATTGAGATTGGAAAAGTCGTACTCACTGGATACGCCTCTCTTTTAGCCGTGATTGATCAGGACGATCGTGAACGGGGTATTGCGGTCATTGATTTAGGTGGACATACTAGTAATCTTGTCATTCACTCCGGCAATGCCATTCAATACAATGACTTTTTAAGTGTGGGGTCAAATCACATTACCAATGATCTCTCCATTGCCCTACATACCCCTCTTGATACAGCAGAAGAGCTTAAAATCACTAAGGGGAGTCTTCTTCAGAGTGAAATTGTTGAAAATGTCGAGTTGCCTATTATTGGGGATGATAAAAAAGTCAATATTGTCTCCTTGGATATTGTGCATAATATTATCTATAGCCGTATGGAGGAGGCACTTACCATTCTTGCTAAATCCATTCTTAAAAGTGGACTCAAAGACAATATTGGCTCGGGCATTATGCTCACAGGGGGGATGACCCATATTACAGGAACCCGAGAATTGGCACAAGCATTAATGCCCAACATCCCCATTCGTATTGGCTTCCCCCAAAAATTAAGAAAAATGCCCGTAGAGCTCAACTCTCCTGAGTATGTTACCGCTATTGGATTATTGCTCTATGAAGCGGGTGAATTTACAGAATATGAGCTAGACCGTAAGAAAAATATGTTACACTCAAAAGACTACATACCCAAAGAGTCTCTAAGCGATATCGCAATTAATAATACATTATCTCAACAAAAACCAAAAATATCCGTCTCTCAACCCTCTTTTGAAGAGCAGAGTGCGAATGATCTTTTTGCAGATCTGAGCAAAGAGCAGACCAATAATCACAGTAATCCCGTTCAAAGTTTTGTGGAATGGGCAAAAAAAATATTCTAAACCAAAGGTAAGGAGGAACACATGGAAGAGTTCAATATTACAGAATCACAATCTGGGGTTCATGGAGCCAAGATAAAAGCCATCGGGGTCGGTGGTGGTGGTGGAAACATGATTAATCACATGATCAACGAAGGGGTAGCAGGTATCGATTTGCTTGTTGCCAATACCGACGCACAAGCACTTAATGCCTCCCTTGCCCCCTATAAAATGCAACTTGGAATGAACGCAACAAAAGGGCTAGGTGCGGGAATGAAACCCGAAGTGGGTCGTGCAGCAGCAGAAGAGAGCTACGACAGCATTAAAACCATGCTTAATGGTGCGGACCTTGTCTTTATCTCAGCAGGACTTGGTGGAGGAACCGGAACCGGTGCTGCTCCCATTATTGCCCAAGCGGCCAAAGAGGTAGGAGCACTCACTGTCTCCATTGTCACTAGTCCATTTGCTTTTGAGGGGCGTAAACGTAAACGACTGGCAAAAGAGGGACTTGAAGAGCTAAAAAAAGAGTCCGACTCAATTATCGTCGTCCCCAATGAGCGACTGCTTTCCATTGTGGAGAAAAACCTTGGTATGCGTGAGAGTTTCCGTCTCGTTGACAATGTTCTCTCTCAAGCCGTAAGCGGGATCTCTAACGTAATTCTCTCTCATGGTGCCAACGACATCAACCTAGACTTTGCCGATGTTAAAACCGTCATGAGTCACCGAGGCTTAGCGCTCATGGGAGTGGGTGAATCTCAAGGAAACTCAGCAGCGTATGATGCAGCAAAAACTGCCATTGAGTCACCACTTCTTGATAATCTCTCCATTGATGGAGCCATGGGAATCTTGGTCCACTTCCATATCCACCCAGACTACCCACTAACGGAGATTTCAGAGGCGATGGACATTGTGGAAGAGAACGCAGACGAGGATGCGAATATTATTTTTGGTACTACCACCTCCGAGGATATTCCACTCGATCATGTTAAGTTGACCATTATCGCCACAGGATTTGAAGATCCAAGCGACTTGGAAAATCAGATTCAGCCAGAAGAGAAGAAAAAAGCAACCTCCACAACTCCTGAGCTTCGACGACCTGTGCAAGGCTCGTTGCTCAATGGTATTCACAGCGCAAAAGTAGTAGGGGGGTACAACAACGATAATGAAGATTATCTCGATACTCCAACCTTTTTACGCAAGCAGATGGACTAACCCTCCATCCATCAAGATACGTTCTAGATATGTTTAAGACAAAAGTTCTCTTCTTCCTTTACCTCCTTTTGTCACCTTATCTTATGAGTGATGGGCATATTTTTGTCTATCACCGCTTTGATGACAACCGATACCCCTCTACCAATACCTCCCTTCAAGAGTTACGTAAAGAGTTTACCTTTTTTAAAACACATAACTATCAGGTTGTTCCTCTAATGGAGATGGTCAAAAAAGTTCAAGCCCATGAAAAAATACCCGACAATTGGGTTGCCTTAACCATTGATGATGGCTTTAAAAGCTTTTACACCAATGGGCTTCCTCTGTTTCGTGAATTTAACTACCCCTTTACCCTCTTTGTTGCGGTTAAATACACCCAAGAGCACTACCGTGATTATGTCTCGTGGCATGAACTTCAAGAGATTGCTAAATATGGCGATGTCGAGTTTCACAGTTATGAGCACGGACACTATGGGCAGATGAGTGATGATGCTATCCGTAGTGACATGGACAAAGGGTTAGCCCTCATGAAAGAACACCTTGCCTATGAACCTCGACTCTTTGTCTACCCTTATGGAGAGTACGATGATCGGGTCGATAGTATACTCCAAACCTACCATTTTCAAGGTATTTTTAATCAAAACATGGGTGCCGTCGATGGGGAGTGTTCTAATCCCTATGATCTGGACCGATCGGCATTGGTCGGAAATGCTCCCTTCAAACTCTTCTTAACGTTCCAAGAACTCTGTGGGGTTACCTTTGAGCAACCCACCCATTACCCTAAGGATAAAACCATCAAAAAGGTTGAGATCACCCTTCAAGACAAAACGATCAAAACGGCTGAAATTTTTATCTCCAATAATGGATGGAGTCGTGTTAAGGTCAACCAAGGGAAGATTCTCTGGCATGCCAACAAAAAGGTAAAACGTGATCGTATTAAAATTGGGGTTAAAGTTGGTCATAAAATTAAGCTTATGGTACTTTCAAAAGAGTAGACTCATCCAAAGAAAACTGCCATAAAGTTCAAAAATAATCTTTTTCAGCTATAATACTCCCTGATAAAACTAGGGAGTACCGCAATGCAAGATGTCGTCGCATGGCTAAAACAACATGGCAATTTAAAAATTATCGATGAACCGCTGGATGTCGAATTAGAGATCCCTCATATCGCTTATATTGAGGTCAAAACAGAAGATTCACGCCCTCTTCTCTTTACCCACCCCATCAATAAACGTTTGGGCATTGAGTACGACATGCCCGTACTGATGAACATCTTTGCCAACAAAGCCTTAACCCAAAAGATCTTTGAACAACACCCCGATGATATTGCCCAAGGGATTGAGAAGCTACTTAAACTCAAACCACCCCAAGGGTTTCTAGAAAAACTCAAAATGATTCCTGAACTCTTTGCCCTCAGAAAAGTCTTTCCCAAACGCTCCAATGGCACAGGTAGCTGTCAAGAAGTTGTAATTAGCAAAGAGGAGATTAATCTAGATAAACTTCCCATTCTAAAAACATGGGAAGCGGATGGAGGACCCTTTATTACCATGGGGCAGGTCTACACCCAAAGCATGGATGGGTCGATGCAAAATCTTGGCATGTATCGCCTACAACAGTATGATAAAAACCATCTAGGAATGCACTGGCAGATTCACAAAGATGCTTCACACTTCTTTGATCAATACCAAAAAGCTGGAAAAAAGATGCCCGTTACCGTTGCTATTGGTGGAGACCCTCTCTACATCTGGTGTGGTCAAGCCCCCATGCCTCATGGAATGTTTGAGATGCTTCTGTATGGGTTTGTACGTGGCAAAAATGCCAAACTGGTAAAATCCTTAACCAACGATATCTATATCCCCCAAGATGTGGACATTGTCATTGAAGGGTTTGTTGACCCACAAAAAATGGAGATTGAGGGACCTTTTGGTGATCATACCGGATACTACACCCTCAAAGAACCCTACCCTGTTATGGAAGTTGAGACCATTACCATGAAAGAGAATCCCGTCTTTCAAGCAACCGTGGTGGGCAAACCTCCCTTAGAGGACAAATACATGGGTTGGGCAACGGAACGCATTTTTTTACCCATGCTCAAACCCATGGCACCCGACCTAATCGACTACTACATGCCAGAAAATGGTGTCTTCCACAACCTAATCTTAGCCAAAATGAAACCCCTCTACAAGGGTCATGCCCAACAGTTTATGCACGCCTTTTGGGGTGTTGGACAGATGAGTTTTGTCAAACATGCCATCTTTGTCAATGAAGATGCTCCCGCACTTGATAGTGACCTTGCCATTACCGAATATATCCTTAACCGTTTGGACCCTAAAAAAATTCTTATTACCCAAGGCATTATCGATGCCCTTGATCACTCCGCAGAGGAGTCACTTGTGGGAGGAAAACTAGGAATCGATGCTACGAGCAATGATGTTCGTCCCTCACTAGAAGCCCCCTTAAGCAACGAGGAACTCCTCGCCAAAATGCAAGAGCTTGATGATCAGGTTGTAAGCCTCAAACAGTACTTTACCTACACCAAGAATCCCATTACCGTTATCTTGATCAACAAAGTTCGTCCTGTCTCTACGCTGATTAAAAAGCTCCACCCTTTGAGCAAACATCTCAAGGTCCTCATTGTCACCGACCGTGCTAACAACGAAGTCGATAACCCCTACATGCTCATCTGGCGAGTGGTCAACAACATGGATGCCCTACGGGATGTAACGCTTGAACCATTTATTGCCATTGATGGAACCAACAAATCCGAAATTGATGGCTTTAACCGAGAATGGCCATCAGACACCTTCTGCACCAAAAGTGTTTTGGATGATCTTCAAAGACGTGGATTGATTGATATTGATGAGGCATTTATTCGTCGATTTGGATTGCTCCCTTTTCATTAATGGAGCAACACAACAATTTCTCCACAAAAATAAACTAAAGTATCTTTAGTACGTTGACTCAAGGAGCACCATCATGAAAAAAACCATTTTCTATCCCCTTCTTTTACTGCTGATACTTTTATCCAGTCTCGGGTGCAGTAGTACCACCCAAGGTCCACACTATTCAATTGAGATTAATGCCATCTCAAAAGATGGAAAATACATCCCTCCTTCCCACTACATGATTAAACCTCTTCGCTCCTCCATAAACCCAGAGGATCTCTACTTCCAACAATACCGCAACCATCTTGCTACCCTACTTAACGATATGGGCTATAAACCAGTAGAGAATGCTTCCGAGGCGCAACAGATTATCTATTTTGATTACGGCATTGAAAAGATTAAAGAGAGCAAAGTCACCTATCATGAACCAAACCTTTGGCTAGGCATGAGCTGGGGCTTTCCTCACCGCCGACACCACCATCCCCGTCTCTATCATGACCCCTTTTGGCGAGACATTCGTTATGGAAGCTACCGTACGTATCAAGAGAACTATCAACTCTTTAACCGCCACATTACCCTCCTCTCCAAAGATCCTTCTAACAAAGAGCTCTGGAGGATTGATGCCTCGAGTGTTGGAGAGGAACAGAACCTCCGCACCATTGTTCCTCTCCTACTCAATGCGGTAAGTCCCTATATTGGAAGCAATTACGATACCACCATAAAACTCTCGATCCCTCAAAAAACCATTAAAAAAGAGTAAATTTATCTTTTTTTAAAGGTTTTTTGATACAATTTCCTTGTTAATAAAAATTATTACTTAAAACAAGGAAATTATAGATGATTGTAACCAATAAAGCACCTGATTTTACCGCTGCTGCCGTTCTTGGCAACAACCAGATTGTTGAAGACTTTAACCTTATGGAGAACCTTGGAGAGAAGGGAGCCGTGCTCTTCTTTTACCCCCTTGATTTTACCTTTGTCTGTCCATCTGAACTTATCGCATTTGATCACCGCCTTGATGAATTTACAAGCCGTGGTATCAACGTGATTGGGGTATCAGTAGATTCTCAATTCTCTCACTTTGCATGGAAAGAGACCCCCATTGAGAAGGGAGGTATTGGACAAGTACGTTACCCTCTTGTTGCGGACATTACTAAGCAGATTGCTAGAGATTATGATGTCCTCTTAGACGAGGCAGTCGCCCTTCGTGGCTCATTCCTTATTGATGCGGATGGAACCGTTCGACACGCGGTAATCAATGATCTTCCTCTTGGACGAAACATTGATGAGATGATCCGAATGGTTGATGCCATGCTCTTTACCAATGAACACGGTGAAGTCTGCCCTGCGGGTTGGTCAAAAGGTGATGAAGGGATGAAAGCAGACAGCGAAGGGGTTGCTGAGTACCTTGCAAAACATGCTGACAAACTTTAATCTTCCCATTTAGGAGCCCCCCTCAAGGGGGGGTATTCTCCCCCTTGACACAGAGTCCCTATCTAAGTATTACATGTTATAATATTTACATAAGTATTCCATCAAAGCGAGCTCTAAGATCATGAAAAACTATATTCGACTGTTAAAAGAGAACAATTTAAAAGCCACCATACAGCGTACCTCTATCCTTCGATCCATCGATCAAGCGGGACACTTCAACATTGATGAGATCTATGAAGATGTCAAAGAGCTACACCCCACCCTCTCATTGGCAACCATTTACAAAAATATTATTTTAATGCAACAAAACAATGTCATTGTCGAGGTACCCATGAATGGAGCAAAATCAAAATTTGAACTCAAAAAAGAGGACCACATGCATCTCATTTGTCAATCATGCGGTAAAATCAGCGATACGGCCATCACTCCCCAAACCCAACAGGCCCTACAAGTTGAGAACTTTCAACTCAACAGCTCCCAGATCAACCTCTATGGTCTCTGCCACGCATGCCAACAACACTAAGAGAAGGGGCAATCTTTATTGCGGATGCCCACTATCCACATTACGGAACGAGCATCTTTAGAGTTCTTAACAAACTAGAGAACGCCTCAACTACCCCCCCACCTCAACTCTTTTTGATGGGGGATATTTTTGATCTACTCTTTGGATATAACACCTATATCCAAGGCTTCTCTACCCCACTGATCCAACGACTGCAAAGACTCTCTGAGAAAATTGAAATTCACTATCTTGAGGGCAATCATGACTTCTGTCTTGAAACAATCTTTCCACAGATCAAAATCTATCCCCGTGAACAACAGCCCGTTCTGTTTACCCTCCAACACCAAAATGTCTATTTGGCACATGGGGACCGTTATGCACGACCATGGAGTTATGAGCTCTATACCAAAATTCTCCGTCACCCATACACCCTAAAATTACTCAAACCCTTTGAGAAAGCTATTATCAACCATCGTATGTATAAACTCCAACAAAAAAATATCTGTGGTAGCTTTGAGACCTTTGAGAATCATGTTCATGCCATCTGCCAACACTACCCCAAAGAGGCACTTATTTTAGAAGGGCACTTCCATCAGGGAAAAAAGATTGGTAACTACCTCTCCCTCCCCTCACTGGTGTGTCAAAAAGCTGTCGCCGTTCTACGGGAAGGAACGATTCAATTTATCCCCATTGACCAACTCTAAAGCACTACTGCCTGACCATTAACCATTGCCACCATGTCCTCTATGCGAATTCCAAACTCATCAGGGATATAGATCCCTGGTTCAATGGTATAGACCATGCCGTCTTCAATTATGGTCTCGGATGTTGATGCGATGTAGGGCATCTCATGAATGTCCAAGCCTACTCCATGTCCGGTCGAGTGAATAAAATAGCGCCCAAACCCTGCCTTCTCAATAATCTCACGGGTTAATGCATCCACCTCTTTGGCTTTCATCCCCGAACGGGCTTTTTCTATGGCAGTATCGTGCGCTTTCAAAACCGCATCATAGGCTTTTTGAATCTTTTTCTTTTTAAACCTTTGTTTGGTTGAAAAATCAAATCCATGACGCGCACAAACCGTACGGGTTCGATCCGAGCAGTAACGCTCATACTTTAATCCTGCATCCACAAGCAGAAGATCTTTTTTGTGCAAATGGATCATGGTGGGTAGGGCATGGGGTTTTGCTGCATTAGCACCCACCGCAACGATGGGATCAAAAGAAAGTGGATAATAACCATACTTTGAAAGGGCACTCTTTGCCATGTGTGTTAAGACATATTCACTGTGTTTAAAGCCATAATCATTTATAATCTGAGCCAATCGATCAAACGACTTAGCACCCAACCGTGCCGCAATCTTAAGCTTTTTCAACTCTCTTTCCGATTTAATCATACGCTTTTGATGTGAAAGATCAGGGGTCGGTTTAAAACGTATGGTGAGTCCTTGAGTGATCTTTTCATACTGAAAAACACTCCACTCCTTAGGGTCATAGTGCAACTTTTTAATCCCTGAGGCTTTTAAAAGTTCATTGACTTTGGCATAAAGATCTCGCTCAATAATCAGCTCAACCCCCTCAAGCGCACGGGTTGCTTCAAGCTGATAGCGACTATCCGTTAATAAAAAAGCGTCACTTCCTAGTTGAAGATAGAGTGCATTATCATTGCTGTACCCACACTCATAATAGATGGCATTCTCATTACTTAAAATATAATTCATATCTATAGTGCCTTACTTACATGTTTGATTTTGAAACGGTTGTAAACCGTGGGGATCAAGGAGAAAAATTCCTTGATGCACCCAAAAAAGAGGATTATTGTGCCTGCAGAGATTGTTTGGCTTGCTGAGCCTTTTTGGCTTCGGTCATCGCTTTGACCTCATTCATAATCTGCGTAATAGCAATCATCGCCATGTGATATGAGAAGGGACCAAAACCGGCAATCTGCCCCGCACATACAGGAGCAATCAAAGACTTCTGACGAAACTCCTCTCGCTGATAGATATTGGAGATATGTACTTCAATGGTTGGAATCTGAACCGCTGAAATCGCATCACGAATAGCAATGGAGGTATGGGTATACGCAGCAGGATTGATAATAATCCCATTGGCTTCTCCCATACACTCTTGGATCTTATCCACCAACTCCCCCTCTAAATTGCTTTGAAAAAACTCAATATCGATACCATTTTGTCCAGCAAAAGAGGACATCTGCGCATGAATATCATCCAGCTTCATGGGACCATAAATATTCTGCTCTCGATGACCTAACATGTTTAAATTGGGACCTTGAATTACAACTACTTTCATTCTATCATTACCTTAGTTTTAAATTTTTCTTGCATTCTATCCAAATTATGGTTAAGGTAGGTAACCCCCATCCAAATCCCCTCCTGAATTCATGCCAAAAGATTGATAAACATCAATGTTTTTTAATAGAGCATAAGATATTCTAGTTAGATTTAAAGAAAATTGACTAAAGAGCTCTTATGTGGTAGGATATGGTGTAAATCCCCCCATTAATCCACATCATCGAGCCTCTCACAACTCTCAAACCAATGATATCCAATCCCCTACGGATAATGAGTTTACTCTTGAGGGTGCCTTGGTTGGTGGACCTAAGAGTGCGGATGATTTTGACTATGCGGATGAGCGAACTGACTACATCGCCAATGAGGTAGCAACCGACTATAATGCTGGTTTTACAGGTGCCTTAGCAGGACTCATCCTACTAGGGGATACCATCTAGAGAGGAGGAGCGTGTACTTCTCAACAAAGAGGCGTAACCCTTGGGGCAGAGCTCTCTTGCCCCAAGACCTCGGTTAGAATCTCCTCCAAAATAACCACACTGCGATCAAGATTAGCATGAGAGAGTTTTACGTACTCCTGTTCATGAGAACACAACAGCGGAGCATCACGTTTGTCTAGAATGGTTAGAGAACACCGTTTTATCTCTTCCTTGGGAAGTGCAAAACGATGCCATCGTTTAAGGGCACGCCACTGTTGCACATAAAAAGGTCCATCATCCTTAGGATGTTCATTTAAGTCCCACGTATCTGCTAAGCCCAACAGTGGTGCTTTATGTACCCCTTCAAGGGCTCGACTAATGAGGTAAAGAATAGAGCGACGGTATGGTCCTACCTGATCGGAGCGCTCCAATGCCTGATCCAAAAGGTAGAGGTGTAGATCTTCTCGACATAAAACCCCCACACGATCCGCCCGAATGAGAAAGCGATTGGCATCCTCAAGAGAAAGGGTGGGAGCAATCAGGTGCAAAGAGTGCAGATGAATTTTATGCTTTTCCAAAAGCCTTAACCACGTACTTCCTACCAACTCCGCACCAGCAGAGTGTGCCATTGCGTGTAACTCTATTCCCCCATCATAAAGCTGATGAACTCTTTTGAGTGCCATGGTTAGAGTATAAAGCACGCCACTTTTTTTTGGGGGATAACCTTGGATACGTTCGTGGGAAGCCTCTTTTGCTTTGGCTTTGAATGCCATCCAAATACCACGGGTTCCGATCTCTTTGGCACGGTTTTCAATAGCACGATCCAACGCCTCTTGATTAACATCTTCTCGTCCCTCCAAAGCAAAATCTCCTCCAAACGAATGCTCAATTGCCTGAAGATATCCCTCCCTCCATGTAAGAAAGAAAGGATAGATCCCCTGATCCAAAAATGCAGGAATTAATCGCTCTATTTTGGTAAGCACGACCTTCTCATCCACCAATCCTCCCAACGCATAAACCATCACTTTACGGTGTTTTGGTGATGCATCCACCCACCGCTTAAGGTTCTCGTAGCAGATAATCTCAAGTGATCGATCCAACGTTGAGGCACTTACAATGGTATGTTTTGCACCTCCATTGGCATTTAACACCAAGGTATGTTCGTAGGCACGCTCTTCTCGTCGTTTGGCATTCATGCCGGCTAAGGTTGATGGCGTATCGGCACTTAAAGTGGTCAACGCTTTGGTTGAGACCGTCCATGGACTACGTTCAACCTCAACAGGAACGCCCATTACCGCAACCCAGACATCTAACCCATTAGCCAGCCAATCCTCATAACTCAACAGAGCAAATCCACAATTCCCCCACCCTTCTCCCCATGAGTTTTGAAGAATAAATCCATAACGAGTATACCCCACAATCATAAACGCATGATTGCCTCTTGGAAATGTATCATACACGATCTTGGGAAGATCTCGATCCAGATGCAGTGGAGCATCCACTCCCAAACAGCTTTTTACTGACCACCAACCATCATGAATGGAAGCAGAGGCATAGAGCGCACCCACTTCACAGAGTGCCGATTGCATGTCTGCGATGGAATCTTTTTCTACCCGATAGTATGCCCCCAAAGGGTGCTCTACGGAAGCACGCTCCCACCCTTTAGAGGGTTCAGGGTCATCAAAGTACCAATAGGACTCAGGACATACTCCATGTTTATGCCACCCTTTCATTGCCCCACGACAACTTGAACCGGTATAATCTTCACCCTCCCACTCATCATAGATACGTGCTAAATTAAAAAGCATCTTGGGGCTTACCTTCACCCCCTTTATTGCGCCTCTCGACTGCTTCAACGCCCGACTCCACAACAGATAATTAATCACTGAAGCCAGCGCATAACCCGTACATGCACCACTGCTTCCCTGATCCAAAATCATCTTCTCAGTCCGATAGATGCGAATCACCTCATCAAGATGCTCTACCTGTGGATAGGAAGGGGGTAAGGAGTTTAATAATGGGCGATAGAGACGATCCCGTAGGTCCAAACGGTCTTTACGTACGTCTAAAAGTCGATTTTTATACGAAGTTTGTCCCATAAATACTATTCATAAATTTGAAAGGGTTTTTGTTGATCAAACTCAGGCGATAAACTTCCCGTATTATAAAGGGTAGGTGTCTGTCGAGTGGGGAGAAAGTCAAGCGCTTCAACCTCCGACTTAACCGCCATCATAAAATCATCATAGGTCCCCACAAACTGTCCATTCTTCCAAATCTTAAGAAGTTTCTCCGTAAAGATACTGTTGCGTGCAAAGGGAGCGGTATAAGAGACCTGAGGATCTCGGCACGCAGCAAGCAGTTTGATACTGGCTTGAACATCTTGACTCTTGGCTTGATCCACCGAGGCTTCAATGTCTGCATAAAATGATTTATTGGTAAGATAGATCGATTTTGCCAGTGCATAACTCAAGAGTTTTGGTTGAAAAATTTTACTCGTTTCAACCTCTTGAAGTAGGTTGGTCTTTGCCACGGTACCACTGTGACAACTATCAGAGACCATCACGATTCTAACCCCCTTTGCAAAGTCTGCCCAGAGCTCAAACAACTCATCATCAATCAACTGACCATCATACAAGCACCATGTCTCATCCAGATGATCATTGAGCTCATCACCACTCTGATCCGGAAGGAACCCACCATGTCCAGAGTAACTCAACAACAGCATGTCCCCCGCTTGCAACTCTTCACTTGCACTACGTATCACCGATTTAACCGCATGACGGGTCGCATTCTCACTCAGAAGTAGAAAGCTGGATTTGAAATTTTGTTCCAATGCCAATGCTTGCATATCAAGGGCATCCTGCTCACACGTTTCCAGTGCAACCATCTCCTCACTGTAGTGCCGATTATCGACACGATTCATGCCAATATGTATGGATATACCCTTTCTCACTTGAGAACTCCTTATAATCTATCTTTATATTCATTTTATAATAGTAGAACTTAAATCGCTATAAGAAGCTTTCTTCCCTTACGTAAAAAGCCTTAAATTAGAGCTAAAAGATCTAGAAAACTGATCTTTTCTTACCAATTTCATGGGATTAACGCCTATTTATGTATAATATCGTAACACACCATCCACAAAACTTTTAATGATGTTAAAATTTTCATCAAAAAGCACCAAATCAGCGGGATACCCCTCTTTGAGCTCTCCCATCTTTATCCCCAACCGCTGTGCCGGTCGGCGTGTCACCATATCGATCAATTCGGGCAACTCAATATCACTGTGGCAGTAGACGTTACGCAATGCCTCATTGAGTTTAAGAACACTTCCTGCAAGGGTACCATCCATCAAACGGGCTTCGCCTGATTTGACCTCAACCTGTTGTCCTCCTAAGTCATAGAGACCACACTGCATACAACCTGCACGCATGGCATCGGTAATCAAAATCAACTGTTGGGGCTTAAGCTTATGGATTAGATTAAAAAAGCTAGGATGAAGGTGTACTCCATCCGCAATAAGGTCACAACTGACCCGATCATCAGCCAAGATGGCTCCCACAACCCCTGGGTTACGATGGTGCAAGGGATTCATCGCATTAAAGAGATGCGTGGCATGACCAATTCCCGCCTCAATCCCTGCTAGGGTCTCATCAAACGAGGCATCACTGTGTCCAATGCTTAAAAGAATATCTGGATAGTGCTGTTGCAGATAACGCATAAAAGCTTGAGCTCCCTCAACCTCTGGTGCCAAGGTAATCATCTTGATCGTATCGAGATAAGGTGCAATTAATTTAAGATTGGGCGACTGAATGTATTGCGGATCTTGTGCCCCATGTTTAATTGGATTGATAAAGGGTCCCTCAAGGTGTGCTCCCAATAACTTAGCACCACCATTGTCTTGATGGGATTGAATCCTCTCTAGTGCCCGAACAATCAGCTCAGAAGCCATGGTCATGGTCGTGGCTAAGTAGGCAGTGGTTCCTGTTTGCACAATAGAGTGGGCAATACGATCAAGTGCCTCATGCGTTCCATCCATCACATCCGCACCCGCTGAACCGTGAAGATGAATATCAATAAACCCTGCACTCAGATACGCCCCTTTCGCATCAATCACCTCTGCCCAGATGGGTAACTCTCGACTGAGCGTAATAATCTTTTGATTGGAGAAGAGCAGATGATACCCGTTAAAGATCTGACCATCCGTAATAATTTTGGCATTGATAATCGCTTTCATACGCTAATTATAACTATAAATTGTTACAATTTGGGAATAGAAGAGTTACAAATTAACAGATCTTTAATCAATGTAACTATTTAACATAAATAAGGAAATTTTATTATGATAGAGACTGCTTTTCCCTTTCTTACCCTACTTCTCTTTAGTGCATCCATTTTGGTCTACCTCGAGCATCAAACCCGTGCCAAGATCTTTGAGTATCTGCCTGCCATTGTTCTTCTGTACTTTAGTATTATGATCCTTTCACTGCTGGGGGTATGGCAACGCACCGAATCCATCAACACCGCCTACAAAGCATTTAAAAGCAACCTTGTTCCTGCCATGATCTTTTTGATGCTTTTACAAACCGATATCCGTAACGTTTTACGACTGGGGAAAAAGATTCTTCTTACCTTCTTTCTGGCATCCATCAGCATTGCCGTGGGTTTTATCCTCACCTTTGCTCTGTTGCATCAATACTTTGGGGCCGATGCGTGGAAAGCCTTTGGGGCACTCAGTGGGTCATGGATGGGAGGAACGGGCAACATGGTTGCTATCCAAGAGGCACTCAACCTTCCAGAACTGGGCAATGTGCTTATTATTGATACGGTGAACTACTCCATCTGGGTAATGATTCTCCTCTCCTTGGTTCCCTTTGCTTCCCGCTTTAATCAATGGGTCAACGCCGATGAGAGCATCTTGAGCAAACTCATCCATGAGCTTCAATCCAACGAACAAACCCACTCGGTCGACTTTCCTTCACTCTTTTTAATGTTGGGGCTCTCCTTGATGGTCTCACTCCTCTCCGCACAGATTGCGCCCCTGCTTCCGACTTCTGCCTTTCTGAGCACGGGAACATGGAAAGTTCTACTCGCTACTACTGCGGGCATTATCGCGGGAATGAGTCCACTCAAACCGTTCAAATCCTCCGCCATGCCACTGGGAAACATCATGCTCTACTTTATCGTTGCACTGATTGCCTCTCGCTCTAATTTTGAGAACCTTATGAATGCACCCATTTACCTCTTGGCAGGCTTTATGATCCTTATGATTCATGCCATGATTATGATCCTCTTTGCCAAACTCTTTCGAATTGATCTCTTCTCTTTGGGAGTAGCATCCCTTGCCAATATTGGTGGGGTTGCCTCTGCCCCGATCTTGGCAGAGGCGTACAACAAAGCACTGGTTCAAATTGGGGTACTCATGGCAATGATGGGCTATATCATCGGAACCTTTAGTGGATTGGGTGTCTCAAAAATCTTGATGATTATCGCCTCTTAAGATAAAGTTTAGTTTTTCTTGATAACCATTATGGTATAGTTCCATCAAGAAAACCGTAGTGGAGCCTATAAAATGAATTTTGCAAATCTTTTCTCTAGTATGATACGAAATGACAACAAAGAGAATGAACAGAGTAACTGGATTAAGTGTCCTAAATGTTTAGCATTAATGTACTACAAAGAGGTTGAATCCAAATGTAATGTTTGCCCTAAGTGCAACAATCACTTCCGCATTAATGCCAAAAAACGCATTGAGTTCCTCTGTGATGAAGATAGTTTTGTCGAGCATGATGCCTCACTCGCCCCCATTGATCCCTTAAAGTTTGTTGATAAAAAATCTTATAAAAAAAGACTTGAAGAGGCAAAAGCCAAAACAGGAAAAACCTCTTCCGTGGTTAGTGGCTCCTGTACTATTAATGGGGTAGAGACTGAAATTGTCATCTTTGATTTCTCCTTTATGGGAGGAAGTTTGGGATCCGTTGAAGGAGAAAAAATTGTTCGTGGTATCAATCGTGCGATTGAAAAACGTTGTGGATTCATTATTGTCTCTGCCTCGGGAGGGGCTCGCATGCAAGAGAGTACCTTCTCGCTTCTACAGATGAGTAAAACTTCTGCAGCACTCAACCGTCTGCACCTTGAGGGGCTTCCCTTTATCTCGGTCTTAACCGATCCTACCATGGGTGGGGTTTCAGCATCCTTTGCAATGCTTGGAGACATTATTATCGCTGAACCTGGGGCACTGATCGGTTTTGCCGGACAACGGGTCATCAAACAGACCGTAGGGGTGGATCTCCCCGAAGGGTTCCAGCGCTCTGAATTCTTATTGGAACATGGCTTGATTGATATGATTGTGGATCGAAACGACATGAAAAAAACCGTTTCAGACCTCTTGAATCTCTTTATCAAAGATAACCCAAATATCAAGGCATCATAAGTAGAGTTATGATCTATGCACTCCTTGATAAAGAGCGTCTCCTCAAGGCGGGGAGATCGCTTACTGCAATGAGCCAAAAGCTTCAACAACAGGGAATCTCCATTGCTCAATACCGCAATAAGTCTCAACCCCTCGCCATACAACGGGCTGACCTTGCCATCATCCGTCAACACTACCATGGAAAACTTATTATTAATGACCGAATTGAGTTAATCCAAGAGGTCGATGGGCTTCATCTAGGGCAAGAGGATATCCGTCGATTTCACAAGAGTCTCCCCCTTGCCATCAAGAGAATCCGCGCAATCATTGGTAATAAAATCCTTGGATTATCAACTCATAATCAAGCTGAAATCGAAGAGGCCAACCAACTTGATCTTGATTACATTGGCCTAGGTGCTTACCGTGGAACAACAACCAAAGTTGATGCCAAAGTCCTAGGAGAAGATGCCCTCAAATTGGCAAAACTCTCTCATCATCCTGTCGCTCTCATTGGTGGAGTTAAACGTACTGATCATTTTGGTCCACAGATCACCTATCGCGTCATTGGAAGTGACCTCTATGAAAATTAACATCTACATTATCGATAAAAAATCTAAAGATAAGCTCTACGCTCCCCTTATCGAACACTACATCAAAATTTCCCACCCCTTTGCTAAGGTGAAAGTTTTTGAGATCTTTACCAAAGAGATCAGCAAGGCACATGAGATCTCCACAGCAACTTCACAAAAATCTTATACCATTGCACTTGATAAATATTTATCAGGTGGCTTTAATGTTGCACTTGACCCCGACAGCAAGGAGGTAGATAGTTATGAGTTTTCAAATTTGTTTAAGGATAGAGGAGTTGTCAACTTCTTTATTGGTGGAGCTTTCGGCTTTGAGCAGGGTTTTTTAGACAAATGTAATCGCACCATTTCTTTTGGTAAAATTACAATGTCACATAAACTGGCAAAGGTGGTATTGATGGAACAGATATTTCGAGGATTAACCATTCTCAACAACCATCCTTACCATAAATAACTCAGGAGATATATACAAATGTTAGATAATAAACAGATAGAATTTTTTAAACAGGCACTTGAAGAGCGACGGGAAAAGATTAAACAGAACCTCAACATTACCTCCTCTGAAATTGATCAGATGAACCCAACGGACCTTAGAGATGAAGCCGATCACGCCTCCAATTCACTAGGACGTGCTGTTGACAACGCAATTTTAGACCAACAGGCCAATGAATTAAGAGAAATTGAACTAGCTTTGGATAAAATTAGAGACGGTCTTTATGGTATCTGTGAAATGTGCGAAGAGGAGATCAATATTGAACGCCTCAAAGTTAAAATCTTTGCACGTTACTGCATTACCTGTCGAGAAGTGATCGAAAAACAAATGAAATAAAAAGAGGAGTCTCTATGCGTTTAGGCTTGTACATTCTAGCATCAATTGTTTTAATGGCAATGGTAGGAATTTTTATCTATACGTTTAACCCCAATGAGTATAGTCATAATTTTTTTGGTGTCTATGTCACCCTGCCCGTTGCCATCTGGGTGATTATCCCCATGTTACTTTTGATGTTTGCATCTGTCATTCACATGATGTTCTATGGAACCAAAAACTTTTTTAAGTTTAAAAAGTGGGAAAAAGACAGCAACAGCCTAAACAACGCCCTCTATTGGTCCCTCTTGAATGAGCCAAAACCACAACGCTTCAACCTTCCCAAACTCAAAGAGACCGCCTCCCTTTTACAGGTTTCACATATCCATGTCAAAGGGACTGTGGATGGGGTCTCCGAGAAGATTCAAAGTGCATTAAATATTATTAATGAGATTGAGAAGGGGAAATGCATCGATTTTCGTGAAAAGAAATTGGGTGGTGCACTCTCTAGAGAGAATCCTCTTGTAATTAAAAACAACCTTAACTGTCTCGAACAGGATGAGGGCTTTGCAGAAACAGTCCTTCAAAACAAAGAGCAGTACCCCAAAGAGGTCTTTGAGCGTGCCCTTGAGCTTTTTGCTCAAAAAACAGACTTTAACAAAGCAAAAAAATACAGTAAAATATTTAATCGTGAAAGCTTTTTAACCCTTCTTGGGCGGGTCACCCGTGATGAGAACTTGGGGCTGAATCAAACCATTTTGGATGAGTTTATTCATGACCTAAATAAAGAGTTTAAGTGCAGTGATTATCTCTTTATTGCCAATATAACTAAAAAGCAACTCTCACCCGATGAGAACCTTAAACTCTTTAGAACCTATGACAAACAGTATCCAAAAGCTCAAACCGCCTACCTCTACTTGCTCTTTGATTATGAGATGATTGAAAAAGCAGGTGAATACCTTGATGAGCATGGTGAAGATGAATTTATGCGTTTCCGTGCCCTTTATGATCTTAAAAAAGAGCATAAAAAGTACAAAATTACCGACCTGATGAATATCAAACACATCTGTAATGACGCTTAACTTCTCTCAACCCCTTTTTGCCCTTGCCCCCTTGGCAGGGTTTACCGATCTTCCATTTCGTAGCGTGGTCAAAAAATTTGGTGCAGATCTTACCGTAAGTGAGATGATCAGCTCCAATGCCCTTGCGTTTCAAAATAAAAAAACCCTTAAGATGCTCCAAAAGAGTCCACTAGAAACACCCTACAGCATTCAGATCGCAGGCTCTAATCCCAGCGTGATTCAAAAGGCAGTCGAGCTTATTAACCAGCAAGAGGGTGTTGATATTATCGACCTCAATTGTGGTTGTCCTGCTCCTAAGGTGGTCAATAATCTTCAAGGAAGCTCTCTTCTTACCGATCTCAAAGCGATGGGCGAAGCGATTGCGACCATTAAAAAGTACTCCAACAAACCCTACACCTCGGTCAAGATGCGTTTAGGATTTAATGAAAAAAACCACATCGAACAGGCAAAAGTCTGTGAGGATAACGGTGCAGACTTTATCGCCGTGCATGGACGAACCCGTGCAGGACGCTACAAGGCTCCTGTCGATTACGATGCCATTGCCGAGATTAAACAAGCGGTCTCCATTCCGGTGATTGCCAATGGAGATATCACCACCCCCAAAAAGGCTAAATGGGTACTCGAACACACGGGTGCGGATGGGATCATGGTCGGACGTGGTGCGGTGGGGAAACCGTGGATTTTTCAACTCATGAAAGCCACCATCCTAGAGGGAAAGACCATCGATGAGCCCAGCCCCGAACTGATTCAATCGGTGGTCTTGGAACACTTCGATCAGATGGTGGCTCACTATGGCGAATATGGTGCGGTGATGTTTCGCAAACACCTCCACACCTACTCCAAAATAGGCTACCAAGGGGCTTCACATTTTCGAAATGAGGTAAATCGCATTACCGATACCCAAGAGATGCGGGATCTTACCAAAGATTTTTTTGCGAAAACTCCGCTCACTTCATAAAAATTTCTGGAAATGTGACTTTAGCCTTATCCCCTTTGGTGGAGCTAAAGCACCACTTCCGTTGAATTAAAATTTTTTATGGAAATGTGACTTTAGTCTCATCCCCTTTGGTGGAGCTAAAGCACCACTTCCGTTGAATTAAAATTTTTTATGGAAATGTGACTTTAGTCTCATCCCCTTTGGTGAAGCTAAAGCACCACTTCCGTTGAATTAAAATTTTTTATGGAAATGTGACTTTAGTCTCATCCTCTTTGCTGGAGCTAAAGCACCACTTCCGTTTTATTTGGCAAAGTGCTGATAGTCTTTGGTGTATCGCCAATCCCCGCCCCAACGGTAACCATACGATTTAAAGAGTTTGGTCGCAGGGTCATCCGCTAAAAGTACCGCCCAATCCTCAGGGGTGTTGGTGCGATGTTGACGTTTACGATACTGAAGCGACGCTTGATGCGAGATCTTCCCTTTACGGGAGATATAGGGATTCTCCAACGGGTTAATATCAATCGCCTTACCATACGCGTGTTTCGACCATTTTTTTGATCCGGTTGCTTTTCGGCAGTTAAAGGCGGAGGTGTTATCCGCCTCAATCGATTGCCAGTCATTGCCCTTGAAATCAGAGATTAATCGCATCTGTCGAATGGGATAGCCCATGGCATAAAGTTCTTGCATAATCTCAACCATCTCAGGGGCAATCTCCCGATGAACAATCAACTCACCAACCTGATCCTTCCCCTCAAAATCATGATAGGTCAAACGCAGATAACGCAGATCGTTAATCGCCACAGGACACCCTTCTTTCCACGTGTTGCCCTCTATCATTTTGGCTTTGAGTCGAGGAGCAATCTCATAGATACGTGCATCAAAACTTGCGAAGCTAAAATTTAATAGTAATATTGGTAATAGTAATCTTTTCATGGAGGTATCCTACCCAATAATTGTTGGATAATAGTTGAGATTAAGCAAACCTTACCTATACTCACACTTAAAAAAAATTTAAAGAGAGTAAACCACTATATGAATAGAAGAATACGAGATAAAAACAGCATCTACCTAGACTCATGGAGCCTGTTTAAAATTATGGCAGATTTTGTCAAGGGTTATGATGAACTTGATGACATTGGAGCCGCCGTTACGGTCTTTGGAAGTGCCCGACTCCAAGAGGATACCCCCTCCTATCAAAAAGCCATTGCGTTAGGGAAAAAACTTGCCGATAGCGGTTATAGCGTCATTACAGGAGGCTCCTTTGGGATCATGGAAGCTGCCAACCGAGGAGCCAAAGAGTCCTCGGTCTCTGAATCCATTGGGCTCAATATTGACCTCCCTCATGAACAAGAGGGCAATGCCTATCTCGATCGAGAACTTAAGTTTGACTATTTCTTTGTACGCAAAGTGATGCTTGTTCGCTACTCCCTTGCCTACATTGCCATGCCTGGGGGATTTGGAACGATGGATGAGCTCTTTGAGATTCTCACCCTCATTCAGACCAAAAAATCCTCCCCAGGGGCGGTGATTCTTGTAGGGAAAGACTATTGGGGCAAACTCTATGAGTTTATGCAAACCACAATGATGGAGTATGGAACCATTGATCAAAGCGACCTAGAGCTTATTCACATGGTCGATGACATTGATGAAGTGGTCAAAATTGTTGATGCCTCACTGCACGCACAACTTCAAGCCATCCAAGAGATGGGACTTGCCGAGTCCAACTACGGTGAGATGCTCAAAGCAATCGAACAGAAGCGGGGTTAGAGATCAACCCCCTCCCAGAACTCATCATAATCGAGATTGGTCATGGCATTCTCATCGGTAAGATTTTTTTCCAGTAGCTGTTGTTGTACCTGAGCAAAGTACTCCTCTAAGGCTTGTTCAATGACCCAACTGACATCTTTTTTTAAAAGATCCGAAAAGGTCAAAAGGTTCTCAATGGTCTCGGGTTTGAGGGTAAAATTTAATCGTTCTGTTTCCATCCTGCAAGTATACCAAAAATTAAAATTTTCCATAACGCTGTTGATAGGTTTTTTTGATCCGTTGTGCCAACTGATGCACACTCATGGCATAATAGGAGCTATGGTTATAACGGGTAATCACATAAAAATTCCACCCCCCATACCACAACTCATCATAATAATGGCGCTCCAATTTAATAAGATAGACCTTTCCTTTATAGTTAAAAGGCTCTCGTGGTTCAATTCCCTCTTTGGCTAATGCCTTTTGATCGTACCGCTTTTTAATCCCTGTCTCTAACGCATTGAAACGATTACCCTCATAGCGTGCCCGTACGGCAACATCCTCACCTCGATGCCAATGGTGTCTCCGAAAATAGTAGGCAATGCTTCCAATGGCATCACTAACGTTGTTCATGCGGATCTTTCCATCGTGATTGAAATCCACCCCAAAAAGTTTGTAGGTTGAGGGCATAAACTGTGCCAAACCAATGGCACCTGAGGCAGAGCCTCGAATATCTTTGGGGTTGATCTTCTCTTTTGCCACCAGTCGCAACAAGGCAATAAGCTCCTTTTGATAAAATTTTGCTCGGCGACTATCTTTATCAAAGGCTAAATGCACCAACCGATCAAAGACATAATAGTCCCCACGTGTCACCCCAAAATCTGTCTCTACCCCAATAATGGCAGTGATATATTCAGGAGGCACACCATACTTTTTGGAAGCACGTTTAAGTGTATCGTGAAACTTTCGCATAAAATAGACCCCTGCAGGCGTACGTTTGAGATAGGCATAGGCATAACGATCCCAACTTCCCTTAGAGTGACTCTGACCCCAATAGTAACGATAGCGTCGAGAGTTGAGGTAGCGGGTTTGTTTTCGAACTGATCCCAACCATCGCTCTAGGGTCTTGGTCTTAAATCCGTAACGGTGGTGCATCATCTTTATAAATTTTTTTACTTCAGGTTTGGTGGTATAGTCCATTCCATATAACGGTAAGAGTGCCATGTAGCACCCCAAGAGCACCCAACGTATCTTTATTATCATATAAAACTCCTTTAAATGGAGCATTATACCTAAGAATTGTGGAGTTCTTAAGCTTTCCCCCCTATTCCCACAGATAGATCAGCTTAGGAAAGAGCACAATAATCAAAAGGGCTAAAATCTGCAACCCAATAAAGGGAATCACCCCACGATAGATCTGTGCGGTGGTTACTTTATCCCCCGCAGCCCCTTTGAGATAAAAGAGGGCAAAGCCAAACGGTGGGGTAAGAAAGGAGGCTTGCAGATTCAAAGCAATCAAAATCGCAAACCAGATAGGGTCAATGCCAAACGCATGCACAATGGGCACCAAAATGGGCACAACCACAAATGCAATCTCAATAAAATCAATAAAAAAGCCCAAGAGGAAAATCACCACCATTGCAATCAGAATAAACATCCATGCACTCCCCATCTCGTGAGCAAAAAACTCTATTGCCATCTCTTGCCCACCCAATTCATTAAAAACCAAGGAAAAGGCAGTTGCCCCAATAAGAATCATAAAGATCATCGCCGTAAGCTTCACCGTCTCAATGGAGGCGTATCGCATCAGCTCAAAGGAGAACTCCCCCTTCACTCTTGCCAATATCAACGCACCAATTACCCCAATGGATGCGGACTCAGTAGGGGAAGCAACCCCTGCAAAAATGGATCCTAAGACAGCTAAAATTAACAACATGGGTGGTAGAATAACCTTTAATGCCTCTTTAAGTATCTTGAGATAGGGCTCATCACTTTTGATAGCAGGAGCAACCTCAGGTCGCCAATGCGCAACAAGAAGAATATAACCAATATAGAGCACTATCAGCAACACACCTGGAATCACTGTTGCCTTAAAAAGATCCCCCACGCTTAGGTGCATCTGATCCCCCAAAACAATTAAGACAATTGAGGGGGGAATAATCTGCCCTAGCGTACCACTTGCAGTAATCGCCCCTGTGGCAAGCTCAGGGGAGTAGTGATGCTTAAGCATCAAGGGCAGAGCAATCAGGCTCATCATCACCACCGAAGCCCCGACAATCCCTGTACTCGCAGCCAAGATTGCCCCCACGACCACCACCGAGATCGCCAAACCGCCCCGAATGCGTCCAAAGAGCTTACCCATGGAGAGCAACAGATCCTCTGCCATGCGGGATTTTTCAAGAATCAACCCCATGAGGATAAAAAGGGGCACACTCATTAATGTCATGTTCCCCATAATCCCATAAACCCGATACGGGAGCATCTCCAGCACATTCAGACCCAATTCATCACTAATTAGAGCAAAAAAGAGTGCTACACCTGCAAAAACAAACGCCACCTGAAAGCCACTTAAGAGCAAAAAGAGAGTTAAAAGAAACATTAACCACAAGGGATCAATCCAAAATGCCATATCCAAGGAAGCAAACCCCAAAAAGAGCAACACCCCCCCTAAAAGCCACCAGAAGTTTCGTCGCTGATGCAACGTCGCATAGGCTTTGATGATCTCGGAGATGGCTTGAAGGAGCAAGAGAACAAATGCCAAAAAGAGCACCCCCTTAATGATAAAACGGTACTTCAACCCCCCAGGGTCACTTGAGACCTCCTGTTGCACAAAGCTCTGTACCATCATATCGTACGCTCCATTGAGAAAAAAGAGTGAAAAAGGAATCAACAAAAAGAGCATTGATAGGATCTGCACCATCGCTTTGGTATCATGCGAGTAGTGAGCAAAGAGAATATCCACCCGCACATGTTTATCATGCTTGAGTGCATACGAGAGTCCCAAGAGAAACACCACATCAAACAGATGCCACTCCAACTCCTGCAAGACAATCAATCCTCCCGAAAAAAAATAACGCATCAGGGCATCGTATGCTACCAAGAGCGCTAAAAGCATTGCTAACACAGCACTTAAAAATCCTATTTTCTTGGTTACTTGATCAATGGTGTAACTCATGGTTAATAAAATCCTTCTTTTTGCTTGGCATTATAGCATCTCTTGAAAACAACCTCCTTGATTCCCCGTTCCAATTAAATAGTTATTTTTATTGATATCTATTGCTATCTGTTTCCAAATCATACGCATAAAAAGAGATTAAACTTAAATCCATAACAAATTCATAAAATTATGATACGATTTATCTTATAATAGCAATATATTTTTCTTATAAAGAGGACCTAATGATGAATTTTAATGCTCCCGTTAAACTGTTGCTCTTAATGTTGTTTATTTTTTATTTTAATGGTTGCGGGGGAGAAAGTGACCATCAAGATACGAATATAATAACAGACACTACCCAAGAGAAGCGTATTGTAGGCTATCTTGTTGATGCCCCCGTTGAAAATATGGACTATCTATGTGGAGGAGCAGAAGGCGTAACCAATAATGAAGGGAAGTTTGAATGTCCTACCTTACCTGTCATCTTTAAAATAGATTCATTTGTTATTGCTAAGGTAGAGACTTTACCAGAGGACAAGACCGTTTACCCTCAAGATTTGGTAGGAGTACCACGAGAGGAGATCAGCCATCCCGAGGTTTTAAAAGTCGCCTCATTTTTACAATCCTTAGACAGCGATGGGGACCTATCCACCATTAATATCTTAGAGAACATAACAATCGATACCAATCAAACCTTATTAGAGATGACCCCTGAAGAGATCCATCTTCTTTTGACATCACAAAATATTATACCCGTTACATTAGATGAAGCAGAAGCACACTTACAGGAGAGTATGGGGGTAGCTTCTGAAGAGAACAACCAAGAAGAATTCAATAGTAGTAGAGAAGAGAATAATGAAATTAATATTGATCCCAATATTAACACCCTCAATACAGCCGTAAGTATTCCTCTTAACGATACTACAACTCTTGCTAATAACGAAATTAATGAGATAAACATAACCGATGAAGTAAATACAACAACGGATGAGATAAACATAACCGATGAAGTAAATATAACAACGGATGAGATAAACATAACCGATGAAGTAAATATAACAACGGATGAGATAGACATAACCGATGAAGTAAATACAACAACGGATGAGATAAACATAACCGATGAAGTAAATACAACAACGGATGAGATAAACACAACCGATGAACTAAACATAACGGATGAATTAAATACAACCGATAGTGAAAAGTATACCTATATCCCAACAGAAGAAAACCTAACCAATGCCCTTGCCATCCGTTTCCTCAACAAAGCCACCTTTGGAGCCACAAAAGCAGATATTGAGCATCTTCAAGAGATTGGTGTAGAGAAGTGGGTTGATGAACAACTTGCCAAGCCTTTGGTTGAGAACAACTATCTCATCAAAACCATTGAGTTAACAAAAGAGGCTGCACCACTACAAAACCCTAGCAGTGTCGAGGAGTATATAGCCGATAATGATACCGTTTTTAATAAAGAGTATGCCTCTTTTCACTCACCTACTTTTATGCAGAGTGCTTGGTTTGATATAGCCATGACTTCACCTGACCAACTTCGACACAAACTCGCTTATGCGTTGAGTCAGATTATTGTTGAGAGTGATTTTGAGCCTATTTTTATTAGACGAGGAGAGGCACTGTCTCGATATTTTGATATCTTGGCACAAGATGCTTTTAGTAGCTATAAGCAACTCTTAACCGACATCACTTTCAATTCAGGTATGTCGATGTTTTTGACCTACAATGGCAGTAAAGCACTCTACCTAAATGATGCCAATGTCTCTGTCTATCCTGATGAGAACTATGCTAGAGAGATTATGCAACTCTTCTCTATTGGACTTAACAAGATAAATATAGATGGAACAGCCCAAAAAGATGCACAAGGTAATCTGATTCCAACGTATACCCAAGAGGATGTTAATGAACTTGCGCGTGTCTTTACAGGTTGGGACATACAAAGGAATAGATGGTTTGGTGATGTTGGTTTTACAGTAGGAGACTTAACCCATCCAATAGAGTTTACCGAGGAGTATCATGACTTTGGAGAGAAGAGCGTTTTAGGAGAGAAGATTTCAGCTGGTCTTAGTGGTGAAGATGATATTAAAAAGGCGATTGATATTATTATGAGCAACGCCAATGTCGCACCATTTATCTCTAAAAACTTGATTATGAGACTCACTAAATCAAATCCAACACCTGCTTATATTGCTCGGGTTGCTACGGTGTTTAATAGTACCAATGGGGATTTAAAAGCCGTTACTAAAGCTATTTTACTTGATGAAGAGATTTGGGAAGATATTAAAAATCTAAGAAGTGTAAAATTCAAAGAGCCCATTGTGGCACTAACCAATTTTTATAGAGTCTTGGATATAAAACCTCTCCCCTATTGGTATTTTTGTGGATTTGGTGGTCCAGAAGATGATGAGGCAACCAACTGTACAAAAGTATATAACAAGTTCCTCTTTAATAACCCCATTAACTATCTAAATCAAGGTCCTGCTAGAGCTCCTACGGTTTTTAACTTTTATGATAATAGTTTTGTTCCTAATGATAGTGAGTTCAAATCAAGTGGGGAGGTTGCACCTGAGGTTCAGATTCAAAATGACACCATTTTGATTAATTTTAACAATATGATTCGACGAGCGTTTGATTGGGAGGAGATTAGACTTGTCGCAGGAACAATAGGTCTCAATAGCATCGAGGAGATTACAGAAGCGGCTCCTACTAATGGCTATATTCCTTTTTATTATATTGGAGCAGATAAATTTCTCTTTAATCTCAAGGAGGATTATGACTTTTTGGAGTTGATCATTGATGGTAATACCGATGGAAACTTCACCGAACTAAAAGATTCTTATCAAGATGGCAATATCACCAATATTAACTATGCCGTTAAAGAGTATATCAACTTTGTTGATAATAAATTAATGGGTGGACTTTTGAGTGACACAGAGAAAGATATTATCTATAAAGAGCTAAGCCATGATGAGAACGGTTTTTATAACCATTGGGCAGGGGATGACAGTGCCGATGCCAAACTTAGACAGGTAATGGACGAGGTGATACGACCACTCTATCGGTTTATTGTAACCTCAGATAAGTTTATGACAGAGTAAGGGAGTAAATATGTTTCAAAGAAGAGAATTTTTAAAATTATCACTGGTTACCATTTCAGCACTGGCATTTCCATCAAGAGCTTTTGCAGAGGATGAGAATGAAGACTATAAAGCCATCGTGGTTATCTATCACGCAGGGGGTAATGATGGACTCAATATGTTTATCCCCTCTAGTGATGATAGTAAAACGGGGTATCCAAACTATGCCAAGATACGAGATACAATCAAAGTAGAGAACAATGAGTTGACACTTCCACTGGATGATGATGGTAATTTAGATTTAAGTTTAGGAAACCCTTATGCTTCAAACAACTCATTGCCAGAGGCGTATATCAAAGGCTTCTATAAACATAGTGGTTTGGATGTAGCAACCAATGGCTTGATGCCAGAGATTGCCGATTTGGTCAACCGAGGAAAAGTTGCCATTGTAACCAACGCAGGAAATCTGATTGAACCAGCCACCAAAGAGGAGCTACTTAGTGAGGCTAAACCTCTACCTCCTTTTCTCTTTGCCCACAACCATCAGACCAAACTGATGATGAATGGTGAAGCAGGACTACTCGATTTCACAGGGTGGGCAGGACGGCTCTATGATAACTGGAAAACGATTAATGGTGGCGATATTTATGGACTCAACATCGCCATTAATCGAACCGAACATCTATTTTATGGAGATGAGACCACACCACTCATTATTAGTCAAAATGGACCAACCTCCTATTTTCATCTAAAGAGAGATATGTATGATGAGTATATTGCCACCTCAAAGGCTGATAAGTATCAACGATTTTATAACAATCTAAGAGGTCACTCTTTTGATATGCAAGATACACTAGTAGATGATTGGAACAATAACGCCCCAACATGGAGTAGCAAAAATGCCTATGGAGGAGAGCTTTTTGAACTACCCAGTAATGAAGCACTCTCCCAAGATATACCCATCTTGGCTGATTCAGAACTCTTATCTTCCTTAGAAGCGGTAGCCAAATGGGCATACATTGGTAAAAACAGAGGTCTTCAACGACAAATCTTCTATGTCTTTGATGGGGGGTATGATACCCATAACAACCAGACCAATCAGCACTCTAAAAAGATTAGAAGTTTGAGTCTTGGAATTGGAGATTTCTACAAAGCCCTAGAGGATATGGGCATGGAGAATGAAGTGACTACCTTAACAATTTCAGACTTTGGACGAAGTACAGGAAATAATGGAGATGGAACCGACCACGCTTGGGGTGGAACTTACTTTGTAGTAGGTGGTGCTGTCAATGGTGGACTCTATGGCACGCTTCCAGACCTGACACTAGGAAGTAATGATGATCTCTACTCAAAAGGGAGATTAATCCCTACAACCTCAATGAGTCAATACTATGCTACGGTTTTGAAATGGTTTGGCGTGGATGATACTCTGATGGATACAATTTTGCCTGAGCTTAAGAATTTTGATGTGAAAGATTTAGGATTTATGGGATGAAGAATCTAAAAAAAGAATTTTTTAAGATAATCTTTTCAGTTTCAATGGTACTGTTTTTGTCTGCTTGCGGTAGTGGAAGTGAAAATAGCATTAATAATCAACCCTCTATAAGTGAAACAGAAGAAGAGAACGCCCAACAAAACATTATAGGCTATCTTGTTGATGCCCCCGTTGCAAATATGAACTATCTATGTGGAGGAGCAGAAGGCGTAACCGATAATGAAGGGAAGTTTGAATGTCCTACCTTACCGGTCACCTTTAAAATAGATTCATTGGTTATTGCTAAGGTAGAGACTTTACCAGAGGACAAGACCGTTTACCCTCAAGATTTAGTAGGAGTACCACGAGAGGAGATCAGCCATCCCGAGGTTTTAAAAGTCGCCTCATTTTTACAATCCTTAGACAGCGATGGGGACCTATCCACCATTAATATCCCTGATAACTTAACTCTTGATGTCAATCAAACCTTACTTGAGATGACCCCTGAAGAGACCCATCTTCTTTTAGCATCACAAAACATTACGCCCGTTGCATTAGATGAAGCAGAAGCACATTTACAAGAGAGTATGGGGATGGCTCTTGTGGAGGAAGAAGAAAACAATCGTAGCAACAACATCAATCCTCCCCCACACGAGAACAACCAAACGAATAATGAAACCCTAGGAAGCAATGATGATAACAACGCAAATACAGCATCTAATTATTACACAAACCATGATACTACGCAGATAGTAGAGAACAATATCAGCTTAACCACCTCAGAGCTAAACAGTACGTTAATAGCAGAAGAGAACCTAACCTCAACAATATCTGAAATCAACACAACCTCTACTGCTGAACAAAATTTAAGTACCTCGGATACCAATACAACTGCAGAAGACACAACTCCACCCACCATTACCCTAAAAGGAGATAATCCTCTCATACTCGAATATGGAGAGAGTTATCAAGAAGAGGGATTTAGTGCTACGGATAATATTGATGGAAATATCACCGATCAGGTAATAATAACCGATGATATCAACCTCTCGAAGCTAGGAGAGTACACGGTTTTATACCATGTTGAAGACAGCTCACATAACGAAACAAATAGATCAAGAGTTGTAAAGGTTATCGACACAATTCCTCCGACTATTCACTTATTGGGCGATACTAATATCACTCTCGATATTAGAGAAGAGTATCAAGAGGAAGGATTTTATGCGGTTGACAACTATGATGGGAACCTAACTGAGAGGGTAAGCATTACTAGCAACCTAAACAGTTTAAAATCGGGAGAGTATGAAGTAGTATACCACATCATTGACAGCTCAGGAAATGAAGCAAATCGTACACGAAAAATTACCATTAAAGCCGATACTACTCCTCCTACAATAACCCTCCAAGGAGAAAACCCAACAATATTAGAGTATGGGGAACGGTATAAAGAATCAGGATACAGCGCAACCGATAATATTGATGGAAACATTACAGACAGAGTAATCATCCAAAATGATATAAACTATTCCAAACTTGGAGCGTATCAGGTTACGTACAGCGTCAAAGACAATGCCAGAAATGAGCTAAATGTTAGTAGAATCATAAAAATAGTAGACACAACACCACCTGTTATTACATTGTTTGGCAATAGCAATACCACACTCAATATAGAAGAGACCTATCAAGAGGAAGGATACACTGCAACAGATAATTATGATGGAGAGATCACCCGTAACGTTACCATTCAAAACGATCTAAACAATTCTAAAGTTGGAGAGTATACAATCATATACAATGTGGTTGATAGTTCGGGTAACAGTGCCGAAAGAAATCGAACCATACAGATCATTGATCCCTATCCCTATATCCCAAAAGGGAGCAACTTGGATTACAATATTACCTTTAGATTTCTACAAAAGACAACGTTTGGTCCAACCCAAGAGCTGATTGAGGAGGTCCAAAGAGAAGGTATTATCCCTTGGCTAACCGAACAACTCAATCAAACCTATGAACTAAACGATAGCCTAACCTATCAAACACTCAAAATGGGACAAACCATCAATCCCTTTGCCTATAACCATGAGATATCTGAGTATATGGCAGAAGATACCACACTCTATCTTCCCCCTTGGGGATCAGATCATGTCAAGGTACGAGACTACTTTATATCCAGTTGGGCAAAAGATGTTTTCTTTGGAGAAAAACAGGTTGCCATGAGAGTAGCGTATGCACTGAGTCAAATCATTGTGGCATCAAACTCTTCAGAAGTATTTTATGGAAAGTATCAAGGCTTAGCAGCCTATTATGATCTGATGAAAAAACATGCCCTTGGCAACTACGGGGAGTTACTCAAAGAGGTCTCAACCAACCCTGGCATGGGATACTACCTAACATTTTATGGCAATCAGAAAAAACATCTCAACAGTAAAGGAGAGTGGGTCTATCCTGATGAAAACTATGCCAGAGAGGTAATGCAACTCTTTTCCATTAGTCCCTTTCTGCTCAATATGGATGGAACCGCCATTGTCAACAGCAATCAAGAGCCCATTCCGAGTTATACCCAAGATGATGTCAATGAGTTGGCACGAGTATTTACAGGGCTTGATTTTAGATTGGCGAGTGATTTTGGAAATACGGGAACAAGAGGAGGTGACCTGATTCATAAAATGGAGTGCCACAACGAGTATCATGATACAGAAGCAAAGACACTGCTAGGCAAATCTATTCCTGCGGGAGGAGACTGTTATGGTGATGTCAATAAGGCAATAGATATTTTGATGGCACACCAAAACACCGCTCCTTTTATTGCCAAAAAACTTATTATGCGACTTGCCAAATCCAACCCTTCTCCTGAATACGTTAGAAGAGTTGCTGAAGTATTTGAAAACAATGGAAAAGGAGAAAAGGGAGACATCAAAGAGACGGTTAGAGCCATCTATCTCGATGAAGAGTTTTGGGATGATATTGTCAATAAACGCTCCATGAAATACAAAGAGCCCATTATCGCCTTTACGCAAATGGCACGAACCTTTCACGTCAAACCCTATCCCAAATGGCATCTACTGATCTCCTCTTCGGATACCGTAGAGATACGCGACCTAGAGGTGGTGTTGGAAGATACGGGTCTTATCTGGATCGACAGCAGGCTCGTTGATATCTTTGGACAAGGTCCCACGCAATCAAAGACCGTATTTAACTTCTACAGTGATGATTATGTTCCTAGCGATGATTACTTCTTGAACAATAACTACGTAGCACCAGAGATTCAAATACAGACCGATGGTGGATTTGTTGCCTATCATAATTACATGTTTGATGTAATGCTCAACGAGAAGAACTACGCACTCAATAAACATGGGGTTAATCTCTATAACCCTTATGAGTTCAAAGTATATACCGACCTCAAAGAGTTTGGTAATGATTTGGACATGGTTTATCATATTGATAAGTTCTATTTTGATTTGACTCCCTATTATAAACTTGTCGAAGATACACTAAGAGAAGAGGTCGAAGGAGAAGACTTGGAGGAGATTTTGGATAAAGCCCATGATGAACAGTATCTGTTCTCTCTGGAGTTAAGAGAAAAGGCCATTGCCAAAGTCGTGGATCTACTCGATAAAGAGTTGGCAGGAAATGGCTTAAACAGTGAGTTTAAACAGATGTTGGTTGAGAAATATGCGGTTAAACTCAGATATTGGGACAGCCGAGATCAACGACTCTTTTACATGTTGGTCTTAAAACTGCTTGTTCAGATGGTAGTAATTTATGATGATTATAAAGTGGAGTAAGGAGAAGAGATGAGAAGAAGAGATTTTATAAAATATGGTTTAGCAACATCTGTTCCATTGATATTCCCATCAATGCTCAATGCAGAAGAGACCGCATTTGATGACTACAAAGCTATTGTCGTCTTATATCTAAACGGTGGAAATGATGGTGTTAATACGTTTATTCCTGCCAGTGAGGTCAATGATGAGTTTGGCTATAATGCCTATGCTAACTCTAGAGGTGGCTTAGCCGTTGAACGAAACGACTTAACCAGCAAATTAATGGATACCATTCAAGATGATGGAAGAATACTTCTCAAAGGATATGGAGAGAACATCTACATCAACGATGAAGACCGAATCAAAGACTACATCAAAGCAGGACTTTACATTCATGATAAAGGGTATGGTGGGAATTTAAACTTCAATGGGGATATTGCAACCCACGCATTTATGCCCGAACTCGCCCACTATGTTAACCAAGGGAAAGTCGCCATCATTCAAAACGTTGGAAACCTCATCGAACCCACGACACGTGAACAGATTTTAAACAACAGTGCCAATCTGCCCCTATTCCTAATGGCACATGATCATCAAGGAACCATTACCGCAACCGCTGATGGTAAAAATTTACGAGAGCTTGGGGTCTTTGGAAGGTTAGCCGATGAGTGGGCAGACATTAATGGCGATAGTGTTTATGGGATGAACGCCTCTCTTACCTCAAACAGACCTAGAATTCTCTATGGGTACAAAACTGTTCCCTCAGTGTTTACACGATACGGTATCAAAAAGATGATTACTGCTCTGGATGATTGGTCCTACAGTAAATTCTATACCTTTGGAAGCTATGAGAGAGAAGATGACTTTAAGCGATACTTCAATCAAGTGCACATGCACTCCATCAAGCTAGTGGAGACCATCACCAGTGAGTGGCAAGATTACGATACCATTTACAGTGGAATTACTGACTCTTATGGCAATGCGATTAACCCCTCAATTATAACAAGTGATGAAATTGCAGGCTTTGCCCATGCTGGCGTGGGAGACTGGGAAGGGTTTGGATTAAACGCAGCCAAACTTATCAAAATAGGAATTGATCAGGGGCTTAAACGACAAGTCTTTTACATGTCGCTCTCTTTTTCTGGCTTTGATACCCATGCCGAACAGAGCCGTGTGCATGGTAGCAATCTTCGGGGCATCAGCCTTGTTATCGATAAACTCCAACGGGTACTCGAAGCCCATAATCTATCCGACAAAGTGACCACCATTATTACCAGTGAGTTTGGTCGAAGCATAGGAGCCAATGGTGATGGCAGTGACCACGCATGGGGCAGTAACCTCTTCGCCATTGGTGGAGCAGTTAAAGGCGGTCTCTACGGAAAACGCCCCTCAATGGTTCTAGGTGGACAAGATGACATGAACGATAAAGGAAGGCTCATTCCTACAACCTCCATGAGTCAACTCTACAATACTCTTCTTACATGGTTTGGGGCAGATGAAGCCTTGAGACTAAAATTGTTGCCCGAATTAAAGAACTTTGATAAAGAGACATGGGATCTTGGATTTATGAACGCATAAGGTGAACAAAGGAGGGAGCCTTAATCTCTTTAACGTAAAATCTCTCCATACTTCTGTTTGTAGCGTCGCTTAATCCGTTGTGCCAGTTGATGCACCGCCATGGCATAATAGTCACTGTGGTTATAACGGGTAATCACATAGAAATTCGTTGCTCCAAACCAGAGTTCATCATAGTTTGTTCGCTCCAACTTAATCAAATGCACAGGCTTTTTATAGTTCCACGCATAACGGACCTTTAAGCCTTTGAGCTGAGATTGAGGATATTTATAGCGATAACCGGTCTTCTTCTCACGGTAACGGGTACCTTGATAGTTGACCCGCTCTGCAACCGGTTCCCACTGTCGCCAACCGTTCTTCTTAAAATAGTTGGCAATACTTGCGATGGCATCAGCCACGGTCTGCATGCTTCGTCGTCCATCCCCATCAAAATCAACCGCAAAATGTTTATAACTGCTGGGCATAAACTGCCCCAATCCAATGGCACCTGCGTAGGAGCCTTTGACCTTTTTAGGATTAAACTTCTCCTGTTTTGCCAAACGTAAAAAAGCGATTAACTCTCTCTTAAAGAAGGCACTTCGTCGATTGGGTTCAAATGCTAACGTTGTCAAAACATCAAATACCGGATACTCTCCCCGTTTCGCACCATAACGACTCTCGATCCCAATAATGGCGGTAAGATACTCCGGAGGCACCCCATACTGCTGATAAACCTTATGAAAAATCTGACGATGTTGGTGCATAAATTCTACCCCTAACTTCACCTTCTCTTCTGAGAGAAGATTGCGAACGTAACGGGTCCAACTCCCCTCCTTAGGAACGGTTTTGTTTCCCTTACGTGAACTATTTTGACGATATTTTGGATTAAAAATCCCCAATGATCGTCGTTGCAAGGTAACATCCATAAAAAACTTTCGCAACTCCCACCGACTAAGATGCTCCTCTTTGACCATCTTCTCGATAAATCGCTCTACCTCTTTTTTTTGAGTATAATCTTTGGCTTCAAGTAACAGCCCTGCCATTAACAGCAGTGTAACTAGTCTAAAATGTTTCATTCCCGCATACAACACTCACCCTAAATAAAGCTAGGCGCATCATTCGCAAAGAGAATCAAATCCCCCGCTTTGGTCTGCTCAATCAGTAAAGACTGCATCTTCTCTTTACTCTCCAATTTAATCAGTTTCTCCGGATCCACATGCTCTGCAAAAATAGCATGGTTTAATTCACCCGTTACAATGACCCGATCAAACACCTCATTGGCTCTCTTGGCAACTTGAATATTGAACGCCTCATCAACCTCCACAAGACCTGGGGTGATAAGCACTTTACGCCCATGATAGGTTGATGCGAGATTAAACCCCTCCATCATTCCATCAATATTACCATTAAAGCTATCATCAATAATCACTTTACCTCCCGCATCCATACGTTGAAGGCGATGGGGGGTAGGCTCTAGCGATGCTAATTGTTGATCAATCACCTCGTCTTCTATTCCTAGTCGCTTAGCAATTTTAATTGCAACGGCAAGGTTCATGGCATTAAAGGCTCCTAAGATCTTGGCATGATAACGACGATTGTCCATCTCAAATGAGATCCCCTCTAAAGTCGACTCTATGTTGGAGATATCCTTACCAAAAGTATGCACAATCTTCTCCGGTTTAACCATTGCCGAATCATGAACCCATGCCTCTTGAAGACGATCAGATTGCAAAATCTCCATTTTGGTATTACGAATATTCTCCAAACTGCCAAAATACTCAAGATGTGCGGGACCAATCTTGCCCACTACCACAAGATGAGGATTAACAAATTTGGTAATCTCAGCAATATCTCCGGCTCCTCTTGCCCCCATCTCAACCACATAAATTTCTGTCTCTTCGGGAAGATCTTCATTGATATCCTTGAGCACCCCACCAAAGGTATTAACCGAACGGGGCGTAGCATAGACCTTATATTTTGCTTTGAGTAGGTGAGCAATATAGTTTTTAATGCTGGTTTTACCATAACTCGCCGTCACTCCAATCACCAGCATATCATTCATCTTGTCCAGTTTTTCCCTTGCCTTTTTCTCAAATCCATAAAAGAGCATCTTCTCCATCATGGCAGAGACCATGTAGGCGAAAAAGAGTGGAATTATTACCGCAAAGCTTTCATAATGTACCCCCGCGAAGGTTAACATAACGGAGAAGAGCGTAAAAAAGAGTAAGGCAGCAAAAAAACGCTTCACTCGACCCGTCATAACCAGAGGCTTATCCTGCTCTTTTCGCCATCGATAGAGCATTCCAATGTATAGAAGCGTCACAACACTGCTAAGATTAAAATACTTGTGCATTAAAAAATATGCCAACAGGGGTAGCAAAAAATAGACCAGATGCCACCATGGCTTGGTGTGATGAAAAATCACCCGTTCCAACTTATAACTGTACCACTGCATGTTGGTCATAAAGTAGTAGCCCAGTGCCAACACAAACAGTACATTGCTTATCATCTCTAAAACTAGCATCACGCGTATCCTTGTATGGTTTCAAGCGGGTATTCTAGCATAGGATGACTTGCAGCTTAACCCTCTAGCTCCGAAATAATGGTATCGGCGATAAACTTTGCATGTTTAAGAAAAAAGAAGTGATCCCCATCCAGCACATAGAGTGTGCTGTTGGCAATAAGCTGATGAATCCGCTCTCCGGTATAAAGTGGTGTAGCCGTATCCTCTTTTCCCCAAAAAAGCAGTGCCCTCCCCTGATACTCAGCAAACTGTGCCTCAAAGTCCTCATCCACCACGTTTTTGAAAGTCTCATACATCTCTGGACTCATCCCCTTTGCATCAGGAGAGATAAAAAGCTCACGTATCCGAGCAAAGCCCAACGGTTTAAGCAACTTAAACGTCGCAATTTTTACCTTAACCGACCATGGCTTCACCGTCTTAATCCCTGCAGACGAGAGCAAAACTAAATAGTCTGGATTTAAAAATGTTGCCACCTTTCCACCAAAAGAGTGCCCCATAATAATTGTTGGATTTAAACCGACTGCCTTGATAAAAAGTTTAACAATAAAGGCATAATCCTCTGTGGTAAGTACCATCTCATTACTGCTTCCTCCAAATCCAGGAAGATCCAGATAGGTACGACGGTACTCTTTAAACTCTTTACCAAATGCCTGTTTCATGATCTCTTTGTTGCTCCCCCAACCATGTAAAATTAAAACACCCACTTTGGCATGGGGATTAAACAGCTCATAACTCAATTTAAAACGTCTCTTCTTGTAGATAATCTCTTTAATTGCCATGATGTTCACTTTGTTTTAAGGTGGACCATTTTAACACACTTTTGATTATTCTATCTCTTTGGCGCAAACAAAAGCAGAAGAAAAAGCCCACTGAAAGTTATATCCACCCAACTCCCCTGTTACATCAACCACTTCCCCCAAAAAATAGAGCCCCTTCTGTTTTTTACTCATCATAGAACCAGCATCAATCTCCTCAGTGGCAATGCCCCCTTTGGTTACCTCTGCTTTACTGTAACCAAAACTTCCTGCCGGTGCGAAGGTATACGTGTGCAGGGTTGCTAGCTTCTCCCACGCAGATGAGCTTAACTGCACGGCAGGTTGGTCCTCCACCTCAAGATGATCCAACAATGCCTTTGCTAAACGGCTAGGAAGTGCTAAAAGGTTCGAGATTTTCTTTTTACTTCGATGAAGTTGATCCAAATTCACATTTGGTAAAAAGTCAATCACAATGTTTCCCCGCTCCCAATAGAGTGATGCATTCAATACCGCAGGTCCAGAGATCCCCTTATGGGCAAAGAGCAGATCGCCTTTGATCTCTTTTTCTCCTACATGGATCTTTACCTCCGTAGAGATGCCCGCCAGTCTCTTGAAGAAAAACTGATTAGGTTGCAGTGTCAAACCAACCAGTGCAGGCTTGGTCGAAACAATCCGATGCCCAAAAAATTTAGCAATATCGTAACCAATGGATGAAGCTCCAAGCGAAGGAAAACTAAGCCCACCCGTTGCCACCACGAGCTTTTTTCCTAGATAGACCCCTTGAGTTGTCTCAACTTCAAATCCCTCCGTCAACGCTCGAACCGCCTTAACCTTACTCTTTAGATGAATATGATGTAAGGGAATCTTTTGTTTAAAAACCGCTAATAACTCATTTGCACTGTTAGGACAAAAGTATTGCGACCCTTTACGCACAACCGGAACCAATCCCGCTGACGCAAGCCACGCAAGAAGATCCTCCTGATTAAAACGTCTCAACACATGCTGAACAAAACGAGATGAGAAATCTCCCACATAGTTTTTTGGCTCGACCGACGCATTCGTCACATTGCATCGCCCTCCACCAGAGACACGAATTTTACGACCAATTTTTTCGTTGTGATCCAAGAGAATAAACGATTTAGTTGTCAACAGTGATGCCAAGAAAAGCCCACTCGCTCCCGCACCAATAATAAGAATATCTATAGTAGTTTTCATAAAAAAGATTATATCCATAGAACTTTCTAATCCTCTTAACAAATTAAAACTATCAATAAAAAAACACATTTTAATATTAAAAAGAAGAAATATATACATCTTTTATGAATTATTAATACTACTCTAAAAGGTTATTGGATAAAATAATCATCTAAATCTAAAACATCAAGGGAATTATTATGTTACAAAAAACAAGCATTCTACTCTCTGTTGCAACATTCGCACTGCTTGCAACAGGCTGTTCACAAACCACTACCGCTGCTGCTGACAGCGTAAACACAACTGCAACTCAAGTAGCAAGCAAGGGAATTAGTGCTGCTTCAGATGCTGCTTCAAGCGCGGCTTCGAGTGCGGCTTCTGGTGCTATTTCTAGTGTCGCTTCGGGTGCATCTTCAAGCATCTCTTCGGGGATCTCTTCATCCGTTTCTAATGTCATGAGCACAGCTTCATCACTCTCTTCTAGTTCTAGTAGCGCTAGCAGTGCCACCTATGCAAGTGCTTCTAGTGCTTCATCTCAAGGACCTACTTGTGGTGTAGATGGATCCTTTACTCTTCCTAATGCTAAATCTGGTATGTGTTATGGTAAAGTTGTGATCCCTGCAAAATATAAAACTGTTACTGAGAAAATCTTAGCCACTCCACAAAGTGAAAAACTTACCATTATCCCTGCAGAGTACAAAGTCGTTAAAGAAAAAGTCTTAGACATGCCAGAGAGTACTAAGATTGTTACCATTCCAGCCACCTACAAAACAGAAACAAAAACCATTACCGTTTCTCCTGCCTATACAGAGTGGAAAACCGGTCTCCATCCTGAAGCTCGTGTCGTGCCTGCTTCTCTGTTAGCTTCTGCACGTGCAAGTGGCGTGGACCTAGAAAATGCTAAAGCGGGAACATGTTTCTATGAGTTCTATGCTCCACCACAGTACAAAACTACCACTGAAAAAGTATTGGATACTGCCGGAAGTAAGCGTATTATCTCTGAGCCTCCTGTCTTTAAAACCGGAACCAAAAAGATCTTGGTAACCCCTGAGCGAACCAAGCTTGTAACCGTACCTGCTGTTTACAAAACCGTTACTGAAAAAGTACAAGTTGCTCCAGCTAAAAAAGTATGGAAAGAGACCAAATGTGAAGATACTGACTGTTCAGTAGAAGAGATGATGTGTTTGGTTGAGATTCCACCTCAATACAAAACCGTTACCAAACAAGTTTTGGTTAAGCCAGAAACAACTAAAACCGTAAAAATTCCAGCAGTTTACAAAACCGTACCTGTTAATGAGTTGGTTAAACCTGCTAGCACTAAAGAGGTTAATGTTCCACCTACCTATAAAACCGTTCAAAAAACCGTTAAAGTTTCGGATGCAAAATATGTTTGGTCTGACTCTCTAATGGAAAAACCAGGCATGGAGCGAACCAGCTCAGTTATCTGTAAAGTAGAAGTACCTGCCGTTACAAAAACCATTACTAAAAAAGTTATTGCAACACCGGCAACCACCAAAACAGTTAAGATTCCTGCACGCTATAAAGAGGTAGAAGTGACCAAAGTGGTTACCCCTGAGCGAACCAAGAAAACAATTGTTCCTGCTACCTATAAAACCATTACCAAGCAGGTTAAAGTTTCAGATCAAACCGTTAAATGGATGCCTGTACTTTGTAAATCAAGCATGACCGTTGAGACCATCTCTAAAATCCAAAAAGCCTTAACGGATGCTGGCTTCCCAACACCTATTACCGGTGTACTCGATGAAGCAACCAAGCAATCTGTTGAAGCATACCAAAAGAAAAGAGGATTGATTGTCTCTGGACTCTCAATGAATACCCTCAAAGATCTCGGTGTCTTTTAATCACCCATCATAACATCCCCTTTTTGGGGTGTTATGCCCTCCTCTTTTATCCTTATTTACAAACTACTTTTCTATACCAACCTAACAGTTAATAATCAAAACATCACCAAAGGGTACCTCTTTGCTCTCAGGCATCACCCACAACGTATCCATCGAGGGAAGCATCTCAGGAAATTCTCCCTCCCCATCGGTAAAGTAGATCAAAAACTTCATCATCTCATAATGATGATGCTCTAGATACACAAACACCGGACGAAAATCGGTTCCTCCTCCCCCTCTAAAAGTGGGAATAAGAGGCTCTAACGGTGTAAGTCGTTGAATGTTTTGAATTTTGGCATCTGCTTCAATCAAGGTAATGGTATAGTGTGTAAAAACCTGCATAATCTCATAGAGTTCAGAGAGAAATAGAGAGAGCAGTCCATCATCCACCGAAGCAGAGGTATCAATGGCAACAGCAATATTAAGCTCCTCACCATAAATTGAGGGGAGTGCCATACCACGGTAGAGATGTTTTTTACTTGAGGGAAACATACGGTAGTCACTCTTAGCATGCGTATTAACGTAGCGATAGAGCTCATCTCTCCATGCCACCTGTGCCACCAAAACCTGTGGAATCAAACGCTCAATCCCCTTGGGCAGATCACCCTGCTTTGCCCTTTTGTTACTCAACTGCTGTAACAATCGCTCATAATCCTTCTTCTCAAGCAATGAGATAGGCGGACTTTCTTCTTCAGTTAAATCGGCTGACTCCTTTGGTCTTGAGGTCTCATCCTCTTGAAGATCAAGTTCACCCAGTAACGTGGTATAGATCTCTTCTGCGTAGAGTCGTTCAAAACGTCTACTGTAATTTGCCAACGGAGGAATCAAAAAACCATTTTGCACCAAGAGATCATTGATGGCGTAATCGCTTGCTAACTGCCAAACCGATGCCATCTTGCCCACTCCTCGATCCGTATGAAAGAGTGCTTGATGCAAGGCACTATTTGCCAAGATACTCATCACCTCCTCCACACTTAATACCTCGAGATACTCATCATTATACTCCATGAGATCTCCTCGCGGACGCACCGAAGCAATGGATGGGTTCTCCCGCATCTCTAAGGTACTAACGAGCATACCAAAATAGGGATTTTCCAACATCAAACGGCTCTTGGCTTGATCTATTTTCTCTCGATTCATGCGCTAATCTCCTTGCGTTGTCTCATAAGCAGAGGGGGGAAGCTTCTCCACATAGAGGCTCTGTGAAGGAAAGGCAAAAGTGAGATGATTTCGCTCTAAAATCTCCCAAATCTTATAATAGACATCCTGCTTAACCATAAGCCATTTCTCCCAATCGGTCGTCTTGGTAAAGGTATAGATCAAAATATCAATCGAAGAGTCTGAAAAGCCATCAAGGTAGACCAAAAGCGTGCTCTTAATGCCCAGTTTATTGTCCAAAGAGATCAGCTTATTCCTACGGGCATAACTTCGCTTGAGAGCTTTTGCATTGATTCGCTCCGGTGTACTGATTCCTTCATGTTCAACCAACATCGCATGAATCTCATTAATGGCACGTTGCAGATCCGCACGCTTGGAGTCGTAGGTTACCCCTATGTGAAGCTTAATGCGTCGTCCCACCTTTCGACGCGACCAGTTTTTGATTGAAGTATTGGCAAGCTTCTCATTGGGTACCGTAATCATTGCATTATCAAACGTACGAATTTTTGTGGAGATAAACCCAATCTCAACCACGGTTCCTTCAACATCACTGGTTGCAATCCAATCCCCTTGTGAAAAGGATTCATCAAAGATAATCTTAAGCAGACCAAAAAAGTTAGAGAGCGTATCCTTGGCGGCCAAGGCAACCGCCAATCCTCCAATCCCCAAAGAGGCAACAATCCCTGACACATTAATGTCCAGCTTAAGCAACATAATGATAATTGCGGCCAAAAAGATCAACACCTTACTTACTGACAACATCAAGTTAATCAACTCCGTACGCAAGGTAATATTGTGTCGACTGCGATGGTGAAAATAGATAAAAAAGAGGTTCTCAATAATCTGCATCACAATGTACGCCATCAAAGCAATAAATACCAATGAAAAGTAGAGATTGGTTTTTGCACTTAAGGTATTGGGGTAATCCAAAATCTCCAATGCCAACTTCAAACCAATACCATTGACCAACAATGAGATAGGCAGACGAATCTTTTTGAGGTTATCCAACAAAAGGTCATCGTTTTCATCCTCCTCCTCTAAAATTTTTGATTGAAAGTAGAGGTAGAGACGTTGATAGAGCAGATAATTCACAAAAAGAAAAAAGAGCATGGTTACCCCAAAAAGGCTTACTCGTCCCATGTCCAACTTAAGATAACGAAGGTAAAGGTTGGCACGTTGCGCTAAAGGTTGCTGATTAATGTAGGTAATTAAATTATCAATCTTAAGTCGACTGCTAAGGGATTGATAACTGAGTATCCCACGATTCAGAGAGAGGTAACTTAAAAAACTATCAAAAAAGTAGTAGTCCTGAGCCAGATGCAAAAGATTCCGCTTGGTCTGCACCTGTAAGCTTCCCGAATCCTTCTGAAGGGATCGGTAAAGTCCTCCAAGGGCTTGTATATCAACCTGATGACGCAACGACGTTTGTGCCTGCTGAATCCGCTCTGCCAACTCTTCATCGCTCCATCCGGTCCAATTTTTAGCAAGAGAGGTAAAAAATCCACTCATCTGCTCACGCAAGCGTAATGACTGCAATTTTAGAGTATCCCGCTGAACCGCAAGATGATAACCATACCGTTCGTTGGTCTGGATCTTAAGCGTCAAATTACGTATTAGGCGACGGTTTCGCTCCTCATCAAAAAAGAGGCTTCGATTCACATCCAATGAGTAAGGGTTACTCTTGAGCAACACGACCAAAGAGGAAAACGCATCAAACTGTTCATCCAATAGTTCCGTACTCTCATTATGCTCCCCCCTAAGGGTCTGATTTTGCTCCTCATCCAACAGCAATGCTTTGGTGGTCCTTAGATTAAAATAGCGCTCCTGAACGCTTAACAACGCTTGCCAAAAAGAGGTGGATGCCAAAAGCATCGAACTCAAAAGTAACCATATTATTACAACTCTTTTCACGTCTCTTATCCTCGTTCTCTGCTTAAAGTATAAATGGAATAAAAAGCTTGGTCCGCTTCCGATACGCTTCATACGTAGAGTCATGATCAAGCCAAAGGGACTCCTCTTTTTGAGCTTTGAGCCACAACACACCAACCAATAAACCAAAGAGTAGCCCTTCAAGAGGAGTGGGACTACTCCAAAAGACTCCCAACATCATCAAAAGTACAGCGCTGTACATGGGATGACGAATGTACGCATAAATACCGGTTGTAATCAGTGAAGAGGAGGCTTTAATTCGAGGTTGAATATTAAAGTTTCCCAAACGATTGTGCCGTAGAGCCCAAATTCCCAAGAGTGCTCCCACACCAAAGATTACCCTCCCCACTTGGTCCTGCCAAAAGCCCTCTGAAAAGAGCAACATCAATCCAATGATCCCAAACTGCAATCCCACTAAAATCTCAGGATAGTATCGATAATCACGCATTCTCTACACCAACAGGTAGGCAAATGCCTCAACCCACTGCTCCCAATATTTCGAACGCTCTAAAGCAACGTTATTTTGCTGTAAATCTTTGACCAGCATCACGGAAAACTCCTTAGGCAATCGCAACGCAACCAAGAGTGCGTGGTCCACTTTTTGGGGATCCAAATCCGTCTGCAGACGTGCTACAATCCCCGCACTCAAAGCAAAAAGGACCAGAGGATCCTCATCAATGGGTTCCTCACTCCCTTCTAAAAGAGCCTCTATGTTGGGCAATCGGTGCATCACTTTGCGAAAACTCATCAATGCCGTAGCGCTCTCCTCACCCACTGCACCGCTCACAAGATCCATTAAGATCTCTCCCTCCACACCCGTGGACAAGATACGATGCACGTACTCCCACGAACGGGGTGTGGGAAACGATTTTTGATTTTTTGAAGGATCAAACGCAAAAAGATGGCTAGGGTCATAATGCAAAAAAGCAATAAGCGTGCTATCTATCCCTACGCGGTACGCCCAGCGTTTCCACTCCTCAAAATCTACCTCCATCTCCAGATGCACAAAACGGTTTGCCAATGGCGGGGGCATTCGATACACCACGCCTCGATCACTCTCATTGTTCCCCGCAGCAACAATACTCCATCCTTTGGGAAGCTCATACTCCCCAACTTTGCGATCCAATACCAACTGATACGCACTCGCTTGTACGGAAGGGGGTGCGGTGTTGATCTCATCAAGAAATAAAATCCCACAAGAGTCTGGGTCACTGGGCAAAAAGCTTGGACTTGCCCACACCGCACGGTGATGCTCTTGATCAAAAAAGGGGATCCCCTTGAGGTCCGTAGGGTCAAGCAACGAGAGACGTAAATCCAAAAATTCTAATCCTTGTTGCAGAGCAACCTGCTTGACAATGGAGGATTTACCAATCCCTGGACTCCCCCAAACAAAGACAGGAATTTGTGCTTTTATCAGTTGATAAAGACTCGTTTGTATCGCTTCGGCTCTCATTCATACTCTCCACATCCAATTTTTTTAGAATAGCATCCAATAGAGACAATCGTGCCCCTTTAGAATCCTCCTAGTGTATACTATGAATCCCCTTAATTAATGATAAACATAGAAAATCTTTGCTACCATTGATGGATCTCAGTAGTAAAGGGGAAATAGATGAAACAACGCATCTTAGACCTTTGGAACATTGCACAAAAAAATCATCTCACACGATCTTCTCTTTTGGGGTTTTTACTATTTTTTCTAACCTTTGTCCTCATCTTTGAAATCTCCTATCATCAAGGCTTCTCATCCATTAATGATATGATCAGCTCAGGACTCTTAACCCTAAGCTTTATCTTTGCTTTTATAATCTACCTCATCAATCAAAAACTTCTCTCCAACCACTATGTTATCCAGCTTATCCAACAGATTCCTTCGTACATACCCTTTAGTCATACGCTCAAAAGCTACCTGCTCTCGTTGATTAAAATTGAGTACAAAATCATTGTACTGCTCCGATCTCTTGATGAAAAAAACTATGAGTGGACTTTGACCCAAATCTCTGCGTACAATCATATTTTGATGCACAACCAAAGCATCTCAGAGATCAAACAAAAAGGAGACATAGAATTTATCTTTGTTCGGAATAAAAGCAATGACATTGATGAACTTATCCACCACTGTCTTGATACTACCCGTTACCGTTACATTATTATTACTAGCCTCAGTAAGATTTTTCAAGATACCATTCTTGCACGACAACGTCTACTCTCCAAACAACCCCAATACGCACAATCCATTCAAATTATCGGTGCACTAAGCTCAATCAACAATCCAGAGATTAAAGAGATTATTGACAAAGATGACAACATCATCCGTATCTTTCCACCCGATTACGATGAGGCAAAAACCGCCATGGAGTTTATGTTTTCCAAAATCAAAAGTGCCATCTGCACGCAAAAGCAGTGCACGCACTACCACCAAAAAAATAATATCATTATCCTACACAATGGTACCTACGGACGTGCGGTCCGTGATCAATGTCAATACTACTACGATAGAGAGCTAAGCAAAATCTACCACAGTACTGTTCCAGAGATGCACACCACCCAACTAAAAGAGATGATCAACTTCTACTCCTTTGATTACAAGCACAATGGTAAAGTAATTTATGATGGAATAAAAAGTCAATCGTTTCAAGAGTTTACCGCACACGCATGGCAAGGGAGTAAGAACTACTTTTTTATTATTGGCTACGAACCCAACATCTCAAACATGCTTACTTATATGGATCAGGTCTTTGCGACCCAACCTACCATTGAGAAGTGCCTTCTCTTTTGCGGTACGGCATCCATGAAATCATGGCGAAATTCCATTATTCATACCCTTCAAAGCACTCAAACGCTAAAACAGCTCATCCAACGTTGCTACTATCTCAAACTGCTTATTTACAACCATCAAGATCTTTCCCATCCCGATGAGGGGGTGGATAAACTCTACCTGCAGTTCCATCAATTTACCAAAGAGCACCAAAAAGAGGAGATTAACCTCCAAAAGAGCTTGGCAAAGATCCTTCACCAAGAAATCCATGCAAGTGAAGATATCTTGCAATATTATTTAGAAAAAGAGGAGAACTACATCAGTATTTTTTCAACACTCAGCATCCTTATTGCCCAAGAGAGCATCAACGAACAACTCTCTCTCCTCAAAAGCAAAAACCTTATCCTCCAACAATACAAAAACCATATTGATATTTTGGTTAATGGTGACTCCATTAACCAATACGTGGTAAGTGCCCTAGAGCCCTAAGCCACTCAAAACTGATTGCGCGTAGGTGGAGTTGTTCGCAAGAATACGTACCAGTGAAGTATCCAGTTGAAACTCTCGAAGATAACGAATCTCCACCGATGGGTTTGAGGCGAGATGTGGATTTAATAGGCGATCATGACGTTCACATAGTGCATCAAGCATTGACTTTGGTGTCGCTGGATTACTTGCCAAGGCTTGAAGAACCTCTAAACGATCCAACCCATAAAGCTTCTCAAAGAGTGCTACCGAAAGGTTAGGGTTGTGTGCCAATGCCAAAGCTATGGCTTCGCCGTATCGCTGATCCAGTATCTCCAACGCTTCACAAGAGAGTGTGGCATTGGAGGCTAATGCCTTATCCAATTCCCACGTTTCCAATGCCACCAACGCGGTTACAACCTCTTCAATATTTGGATTTTTCCCAACATAAGCAACAGCAGGATGCTCCTTAATCCATGCCAAGCGTGTAGGTGTGATGGGCTGATGCGCAAATAGCGCATGCACAACACGCTCCTCATCTTTTAACAAAACGCAAAAAAGCTCATCCGTTAATGCTTGATTATGCGCCAACATCAAACGAACCAAAGAAGTAGAACGATCATACAGCCGTTGCAATTCCTTCCCACTCAATGCTCCATTTCCTGCTAAAAAATAATCAATCCCCTCATCACCATACCCCATCAAACGACGAATCGTCTCTGGTGCAATGGACTCATTAAACGCCACTGTTTCACGTAAATTTTTGGGTCGATGCGTCTCATAACGGCTCACCTTAATCGTATGATTAGGCATGCTTAAAATAGCATCCAAAACCTTGGGATCACGGCTCTCTTGAGCAATATTCATCACCGTGGTTGGTGCATAGATCATTGCAGGATCCCGAAAACCATCGGGACGATAAAAACGCTTCACAAAAGCAATGGTCATATCACGATTCTCATCGCACTCATAAATCCCCTCACTCCCCCAATCCAACATGCCAAAAAGTTTAAGAAAGATCTCATCACTAAACGCCTCATTTTGTAACATTCTCCGTAGTTTTTGCTGATCATTAGAGAGTTTGAGCGACATCAATAAAGTATTGGGTTGAATCCGTTGCGTATAAAACTTCTCAAATACCTCCAAACTCACATCTTCTACTCCGGCATCATAAAGATCGTACGAAAGTTGCTCTTCAGGAGGTGTAAGCATACTGCTAAGCACCAACAGAGCAATATCACTTGGCTCCTCACCCTGATACGTATCGGCATACTTCATCCCTAAATCTTCAACAAAATGACGCAACTCTTGCGGGGTAAAGTTGGGAACTCTTCCAAGGAAGAGCAGAATCTTATTGGGGTTCTTTTCAATTATTTTGGCTATCTTACTCATACGCTCATGATACCATAAAAAGAGTAAATTACTCCTATTAAATCTTTTTTCTGAAACATGGTATAATCCTCTTTTTAAGCAGATAAGGACAATACAGATCATGAAACGAAGAGAGTTTTTAACCGCCACCGCCCTTGGCGTAGGGGCGATGGGACTACAAGGATGCTATCGTGAAGAGAATCGAATGGTTGACAAGAATGTCTCCATTATACGAGGGAAAAAAGTCACCCTTAAACTGGCAACCTCATGGCCAGCCCACTTCCCCATTATGGGTACGGGGGTGGATGCATTCGCTCAAAACTGTGCCGAGCTAAGCGGTGGTAGCCTTGAGATAAAAGTCTACCCCAAAAATATCTTGGTTCCCGCCTTACAGGTTTTTGATACCACCTCCTCCGCACAAATTGATGCATTTCACTCCGGTGTCTACTACTGGAAAGGGAAAAATCCTGCCTTCTCCATCTTTGGAGGCATGCCCTTAGGACTCACCTCCGAAGAGATGCTCACATGGCTTAGATTTGGTGGCGGGATGGAACTTTGGCGAGAGCTCTATGGCAAATTTAATCTCTATCCTCTCGTGGGAGGCAGTACCGGACCTCAAATGGGAGGATGGTTTAAAAAAGAGATTACGAGCGTTGCTGACCTACAGGGGCTTAAAATGCGTATCCCTGGTCTAGGCGGTGAAGTAATGAAAAAATTGGGGGTTAACCCTGTTCTATTGCCCGCGGGAGAGATCTTTACCGCTCTTGAGCGGGGAACCATTGACGCTACAGAGTGGGTAGGACCTGCACTTGACCGGATGATGGGCTTTGATAAAGCATCCAAATACTACTACACAGGGTGGCATGAGCCAGGTTCCATTCTGGAGATCACCTTTAACAAAGCCCGATGGGAACGCCTCAGTCATGAGCATCAAAGCATCATTAGCACGGCGGCAGAAGCGATGACGAGCACCATGATTCAAAAGTTTCGCTATGAAAATGCCAAAGCCCTTCAAGAGCTACCCAAAACAATTCAGATCAAAAGCTTCCCACCGGAGATTATTCAAGCAGCCAAAAAAGCCCTCCAAGAGGTATTGGAAGAAGCATCACACCAAAGCGACGATTTCAAGCGGGTCTTAGCCAGCTATCAACACTTTAGTCAACTCAACAAGGCGTGGGATGATATCAGTACCCGAAACTTCCTCAATATTCGAGGATAGAATTCAGTTCCATTTAAGTTTAATAATATATAATATTTTTCAATAGACAACAGGAGTCATTTATGATACAAAAACCTCTCTTTACCCTTTTACTGATCGCCTCAACTGCTCATGCCGGTGGTCTCTTCTCCCTTGGACACAAAAACTTTGGTGTTACCGTTGGACAACAGAGCGCTTATGGCAATGACTATACCGTTATTGGTGTGACGGCACACTACTTTGTAATCGATAATCTCTCCATGGGACTCAACTATCAGACATGGCTTGGGGATGATCCTAGCATCAACCAATTTACCGTACCGGTCACCTACCATCTCCCCCTTGATCTTCCCTACCGCCCCTACGTTGGTGCGTTCTACTCACATACCTACATGGGGGATGATGGTGATCTAGACTACCGTGATTACGACAGCTATGGTGGACGTGTGGGAGTTACCATGCAGACCTCATCATCAACGTACATCTCCGCAGGTTGGGTCCAAGAGGTCTACGACGATGGCATCGAGAGCAGTAGCCGTGGGTATCCTGAAATCTCTGGGGGCATCTCCTTTTAATGCAACCAAACTTTTCCGACAAAAAACTGCTTATTTTTGATCTTGATGGTACACTTATTGACAGTGTTCCTGATCTAGCCCTCGCCATTAATCAAATGCTCCAAACCTTGGGGCGTGCAACATTTGAGGAGGAGGTTATTCGCCAATGGGTGGGTAATGGTGCCAAGATACTGGTCGAACGAAGTCTATCGGCAAGTCATGAGATTGATCCTAACCTTGACCCCTCTCTCGTGGAACACGCATTGGATATTTTTCTCCAACACTACCAAACGCATCTTTGTGACCGAACCCAACCCTATCCCCATGTCCAAGAGAGCTTAAAAGAGCTTCAATCATGGGGCTACACTCTAACCATCATAACCAACAAACCTGCTCAGTTTGTGGAGCCCATCTTAAAAAATTTAGCACTGGATCGCTTTATTACGCACTATCTTGGAGGAGATAGCCTCCCCCACAAAAAACCGCACCCCCTCCCCTTGCAACACCTCTGTAAAACCCTTAACATTCCCCTCTCCTTGGCGGTAATGATTGGCGACTCTCGCAATGATCTTATCGCTGCACAAAATGCCCCCATGCAGAGCATTGCCGTTACCTATGGCTACAACCAAGGCGAAAATCTTGCAGATTATTACCCTACAGCCATTATTGATAATTTTGCTGATATCCTACCCCTATTTAAACGCTAAAAAGGAGTTCGATGCAGAGCAAAAAGGTTGCCATTGTTGGTGGAGGAGTAGCAGGGGCTTCAACGGCTCTTTTCTTGGGATCCATGGGATTGGAGGTTGTCCTGTTTGAACGGGAACGTGATCTTGTTAATGGTCCCCCTTTTTGTCATCTGCATGCAGGAGGGAACCTCTATCCGGACATCTCTGATGAGCAGTGCGTTACGCTTCTTAGACAATCCATTGATTTTGCCAAAACGTTTCCTCAAAGTATTGATTACCGTCCAACGGTTATCGCACTTCCCTCTTATGGATGCAACCTAAAGGTTAACGACCTTTTACCTCGACTAAAAAAGCTCCAACATGCCTACCGCACCATGATTCAAGAAGATCCAACGAATCAATGCCTTGGAGAGAATTCCGCCTATTTTCAAACCTACAGTCGTGAAAAACTACTGGCTTTACGAGAACGTCCCCTTCCCGACACCCCTACAACCCATGATGAGTGGATGATCCCTCTTGCCAAATATCTCGATTTTGATCACGTGCAGTTCCCTCTTATTTTGGTACAAGAGTATGGGATTAACCTCTTTCATTGCAGTGCAAGCCTCTCATTAGCACTGCAAGCCCTTCCCAATGTCACTCTCTACTTTCAAAGTCCTGTTACCAACATCACACTAGATCAGGGAAAATGGAACGTTCACTACCAACACAATCAAACCCCACAGCATGAAGAGGTAGATTATCTCATCAACGCTGCAGGCTTTCGTACCGGTACCATTGATGAGATGCTTGGAGTTGAGTGCACCAAAATGGTCGAGTTTAAAGCCGCCTACATCACCCAGTGGGAAAAAGGCACCACCACCCCTTTCCCAGAGGTCATCTTTCACGGGAAACGGGGAACGCCCCAAGGCATGGGACAATTTACCCCCTACCCTGAGGGATACTTCCAACTTCATGGTATGACTCCTAAAATTACCCTCTATCCAGATGGTCTGGTCAAAAATAGCCCACACCGTTGTCAACCTCAACTCCCCAGCAAGTTTCTAGAAAAAATTGAGCTAGGATGGCACCAAGAGGAGATCAAGACCCGAACCCATCATGCCATTGAACATCTTGCACGCTTTATCCCCTCTTTTAAAAATGCTCATGTCGGCTCCAAACCTCTCTTTGGTGCTCAGCAGATCCCAGGAGACGATCCCTCCTTACGGGTAGCAGAGGTTGCTTTTCCACGTCCTCATTATGCACGATGTGAAATTGTCAAAGTCTCTTCGGTAATAGATATGATTCAAGCCATTATCAAAGATCTTAAAGAGCATCAACTTCTTGATGCCCATGCTACCCTTCCTCCTATAGCACTACACCATCCTCCAGAGCTTCTCGAAGCAGATGCCATTACGCTTGCAACCCATCGAGGGTATCCCAAAGGATTGGGTCAAATAGGCAGAAGATATCCTTAATCACAAAACTAGTTCATCGATTTAATTTTAATTTAACTTTAAATATTTTTATATTAAAATATGTTCTAGATTAACGCATAAAGGGTACCATCATGAAACGACGCACTTTTCTAAAAAAACTCTATGGTTTAAGCTCTATGGGGCTTCTCTCAACTTTTCTTTGGGCAAAACAGGCTCAATTTCAAGAGATGATACGTTTCCGTTACGCCAACAACACAACTCAAGAAGAAGAGGAGGAGGAAGAGACTCAAGCACAACTTAAACTCCTCATCCCCCTCTACGCTTACCCCGACATACAAATAGAGGAGTCAACGTGGCAAAAACTCATTAACCTCAAAGAGGAGTATCCTGAAGTCGAAATCATGGCAATCGTCAATCCAGAAAATGGTCACTTTAGTGAAGAGAATCCAGACTATACCGAGGGGATTTCAAAACTTATTGATGCCGGTATTCGTGTCATGGGTTACATCTATACTCAATACGCCACACGTGATACTCAAGCAATTATCAACGATCTTGATGCGTGGCAATCGATCTATCAAAGTTTAGGCATTGAAGGGATCTTCTTTGATGAAGCCTCAACCGATAGCCAATACATTGATTACTATCAAAATCTCAGCACTGAGGCACGTAATCGAGGATTTGATTATATTATTTTAAATGCGGGAATCACCACCGACCAAAGCTATATCGATTCGGGTTTGGCAAACCTTGTGGTCACCTATGAAACCACCGATCAAGAGCGTATTGAGAATCCTCCTAGTACTTACAATACCCCCTCCACTACCACGGAACTCTCCTTGTTGATTTATGAAATGGAAACGGACCATGTGGATGAACTGATCGATTTTGCACGTGAACATCAATTCTCCTACATCTACTTTACTGAGGATGGATTTGATGGCAATCCTTGGGATTCAATCTCCATCTACCTTGAATCTGAGATCATGGGTGCACTCAGTACCTAGCTTGCCCTCCATGACCTGAGGATTGAACCATGCGATAGACCCACTGATGGAGATCTGACATATCCTCATAGATCTTGAAGTTTCGCTCAATAATGCCCTCGGAGTGAAACACCGCATCGGGCTGAAATGTATGGTAGGCATAGATTGCATTATAACGTGCTAAATAGGCATGGGGCACTGCTTTATCAAAATCTCGTGGGTAGCGTTGGTAAAAAGGCTCAGGAATCTTATACCCCTTTGCCCGAAGCTCCTCGAAAAGCTCATGCAGATGCGCGCGATGCTGATCATTTTGAATATAGGCACGGTACGTCGCTAAAAGCGGGGGCTTAAACTTACGAATCCCCGTGGAGACAAACACCTCATCGATCCCATAGTGCAGATAAAAGGAACTGCTCTGCATCCGATGCCCTGCCCCTTGCCAGAAGATAATCCCGATACGCTCCTTCATGGGTGCACCACGATGATGCCGAGCATCCCGATAGATTCGAAAGAGTGAATGGTTGGTTTTAGGAATGGCATGAATGGTGGGGACTAAGATCTGCAGATGCTCCCCTATCTCTTGGACATAGGCTCGGTTGGGATTGAGAATCGTTGCCTCATAGTGATCACGATGGGCATCAAACCACGCTTTGGAGTTATTGGCACTCAACGCCGCCAAAAACTTTAATCCTGCCTTGGGAAATCCATGAAACACCCCTACCCCCTACATAAACGCCAAAAGTGAAGCGGTCACAGCAACATTAAGCGACTCCACACCGCGACGCATGGGAATGGCAATCTCATAATCCGAACGCTTCAAAACCGCTTCAGAGACACCATGGGTCTCATTACCCAAGACAAAGAGGCTCCTCGGTGCATAAACAACCTCTTTATAAAAAGCCTTCGCATGCGAGGAGAGGGTATAGATCTTTCCCTCATGTTCCTGAAAATAACGAAGGGTCTCTATAAGATCTTTACTCTTGATAACCGGTATACGAAAAAGGGTTCCCACGCTTGCTTTGATCACCAAGGGAGAGATCTGTGCGGTGTTTTTTTGAGGCAAAACAATCGCATCAATATTTCCCGCCGCACACGAGCGAATAATCATCCCCAAGTTTTGAGGATTAACTACACCATCGAGTACCATCACACGAAACGCTTGATGCTTGGCGATAAACTCCTGCTCACTCATCGCTTGATCCCAGATAATATCCAGTGCTACCCCTTGATCCTGTTTGGCATTTTTAGAGATTCTTGAGAGCCCTTTTTTATCATGATAAACCACTTCGACCCCTCGCTCCTTGGCAAGGGTAAGCATACGATCAAGTTGCGGTGCAGGTCGATTGGAACGAGAAAGATGCAGTCGATGAATCTCCAAAGAGCGATCTTCAAGTGCCTCTACGACCGCGTTGCGTCCATAGAGGGTTAACATCTTGTCAAAAAAAGATTTTTTGGCTAAATATTCGGCTGAATCGTGCACTACTTACTGTCACCATTCCACGCAATGACCTGCTTGCCATCCTCATTGACCTCAACCGCGGGCATGCCCATGATGTTAAATCCACCATCCACGTAGTGAATCTCACCTGTGACCCCAGCACTGAGATCGGAGAGCAGGTACATGCCTGAGTTTCCGACATTCTCAATGGTTACGTTACGTTTGAGCGGGGCATGGGCTGCGTTCCATTTGAGCATAAAGCCAAACTCCCCAATACCCGCAGCTGCGAGCGTCTTAATGGGACCTGCTGAGATGGCATTGACCCGAATACCGTCCCGTCCTAGATCTTCGGCAAGATATTTGGTGGTCATCTCCAGTGCTGCTTTGGCAATCCCCATAAGATTATAATTAGGAATATACTTTACCCCACCATAGTAGGTCAAGGTCAAGACCGATGCATTATTGGAGAGAATGGGTTTAAGCTCCCGTACCACCTCAATAAGAGAATAGACAGAGATATCCATTGCCACATCAAACGCCTCTTTGGAGATATCATAAAATCGTCCTGAGAGCCCCTCTTTGGGTGCAAATGCAATGGAGTGGACAATAAAATCGATCTCACCCATGTCACGTTCAAGTGAAGTTTTAAGGGCTTTGATCTCTTCGGGTTTGCTCACATCACAAGGATAAAATGCCTCCCCACATCCTAAATCCTCCGCAATGGGAGCAAGTTTTTTCTCAAAACGCTCATTTAAAAAAGTAATCGCCACTTCAGCCCCTTGATCACGACACGCCTTGGCGATACCATATGCAATCGACTTCTTATTAGCGATACCGAGGATCACTCCTTTTTTGCCTTTCATTATCATAATACTATTCTCCATAAAAAATTAATGGCGTATTTTAGCACGATTAGCTAGAATATTGTATAAATTATACCATGAAGGAGAGATGATTGTGCAAAAAGTATTAATTATTAATACGGGTGGAACCTTTAACAAAAGATACAATCCTATTACTGGAAATTTAGATATCGAGCCTAAGGGAGAAGCCCTAAAATTCATTGCCCAAGCGTGGTTAAACCATCTAGAGGTGATTAATATCATTGGTAAAGACAGTTTGGAGATGACCAACGAAGATAGAGGTAAAATTTTAGATCTAATTAATCAAACCTCACATGAAGATATTATCGTGGTACATGGAACCGATACCATGGCGTTAACCGCACACTATCTTGACCAAGAAAAAATTAAAAAAAGAGTGATTTTAACCGGAGCCATGGTACCCTTCTCTATCAACCCAATAGAGGCAACAGCAAATCTTGCATCAGCCTACGGCTTCATTCAAGGAGTGCCTAATCATGGTATTTATGTCGCGATGAATGGGAAGTTCGGTACATACCAAAAGATACAAAAAAATAAGGAAAAAGGCCTCTTTGAATCAATAGAGTGTTAAGGCACAACGACAAAGCCGAGAATAAATCCTCGATCTCTAGCGATTTAGAAATAGGGGGATACTAGAGCGTAACTTTGTCGTTGTAATCGTATTATAACAGAAATAAACTTCAATAAAATTAAACATTTACATTTTTTTCTGTTTTTTTTCGATTTTTTTCATTATTTTTTACTAAAGCCCCTAAAATCGGGCTTACGATTTTAGAGAAATCCACAAAACAAAGTAAAAAGAGCTCCTATTCATAAAATTTTCGATACGCATTAAGTGATTTGTACGCTTTATAGTTTGATTTTTCCCCTTTTTTTGGGATAAACTCCTTGGAGCCTCTTTTTTTATGGTGTACTTTTTGCGTTACCACATCTTTTTGACGCTGTTTACGTTGGGGGTCTTTCTCGACAAATACCTTCTCTCGTGTCCACGGATCCATCTCGGTATAGTACATCAATGCTGAGTAGGTTGAAGGAGTGGGGATAAAGATCTGAACCTGCTCAGGATTGAGCTTGAGCTCTTGATTTGCAAACTCTTTGAGATTTTCCATGTCTCGTAGCTCACTCCCTGGGTGTGCGGCAATAAGATAGTAGGTCAAAAATTGCTTTTTCCCCGATTTTCGATTGAGTGCATCAAAACTGGCTTTAAACCGCATCAGGGTACCTTTGTCGGGTTTGTTCATGTATTTGAGCACCTTATCATCAATGTGCTCAGGGGCTACTTTCATCTGTCCTGAGATGTGATGATCCACAAGGGTCTTGAGGTAACGTTGACCATGCTTTTTATCATCAAGAATAAGATCATAGCGAATCCCACTGTTAACAAAGGCTTTTTTAACATGGGGAAGTTTGCGAATCTTGGCGAGCAATTCAATCTGAGGAGCGTGATTGGGTTGCAAGACAGGACAGACTTGAGAACTGGTACAAGGAAGATCTTGGCATACCCCACTTTTGAGCTTCTTTTCGCACTCAAATCCGTACATGTTTGCCGTGGCTCCTCCCACATCATTGATGATCCCTTTAAAATCCTTATGCTTTTTAAACCCATCAATCTCGTGTACGATGGAGTCTTGACTTCGGCTACGGATTGTTCGCCCTTGATGGACGGTAATGGCACAAAAGTTACACTCTCCATAACAGCCATGGTGAGTGGTCACCGAGAATTGAATGGTCTGCAATCCCCTCACCTCTCCTTGCTTTTTATAGTAAGGGTGTACATCCCTAGCATAACCTAAATCATAAACATGATCGATCTCTTCTTGAGTAAGACTCTCCTGAGGAGGATTTTGAATCAGATAACGCCCCCCATCATGCGCTTGGATCAGCCCTTTGGAGATACTGGGCTCATTGTTGGCATAGAAGTGATGAAACATCGAGATAAAGGCATGCTTATCTGCCACACATTCGGCAAAACTGGGCAGTTCAAAGTAGCCCTTCTTTTTCTCCTTGGAGATATAGCAGATTCCTTTGATCTCCTCAATGGGCTGATGGTTGGCATAGGCATGGGTGAGTTCGACAACGGCTTTTTCTGCCATACCATAGACCAACACATCCGCTTTGGCATCAAAGAGAATCGATCGTCGAATCTTATTGGTCCAAAAATCATAGTGTGCTACCCGACGCAGACTCGCCTCGACCCCACCGAGTACTAAAGGGACGGTATTTTTAAAGTATTGACGAATCAGGTTGCAATATTTCATTACCGCACGATCGGGACGACGATTGTTCACCGCCCCAGGGGTAAAGTCGTCTTGTTTTCTAAATTTTTTAGTTGCGGTATAATTGGCAACCATGCTATCAACCAATCCACCACTCACCCCCCAGTAGAGCTTTGGCTCTCCTAGACGGGTAATGTCACGATCACTTGTAATATCAGGTTGGGCAATTACCCCAACCCGATAGCCTTGGTCTTGCAGAATCTTGCCCACAATGGCAATCCCATTATAAGGGGTATCAATGTAAGTATCTCCACTGACCAAGATCACATCACACTGTTTCCATCCTCTTGCTTTCATCTCTTTTTGGGTGGTGGGGAGAAACGCTTTTAGATCCATGAGTACTCTTTTGTATAAAATTTTTTGACATTATAACATTCAATACTGTATCATACACCCATGAAAAAGATAAGCCCCAATCACCCCTGCCCCTGCAGGAGTGGTCAAAAATATAAAAAATGTTGTCAACGCTACCACAAAGGTGCCCTTGCTCCTGATGCTCTACATCTGATGAAGTCTCGTTACAGTGCCTATGCCATTGGTGATGCGAAGTATATTATTAAAACAACCCATCCCAATAACCCTGACTACACCCCTGATCTTCTCGCATGGCAAGAGAGCATCAAAGCCTTCTCTAACACTACGCAATTCTTAGGCTTAGAGATTCTTGAATTTATTGCAAAAGAGCATGAAGCGTGGGTGACCTTTAGAGCTCAATTGAGTTCTGGAGAGATGATGGAAAAGAGTCATTTTTTAAAAGTTAACAATCAATGGTTATATGAATCGGGAGAATTTAAATAAGAAAGGTGGCTCCGGATACTGGATTCGAACCAGTGACCAAATGATTAACAGTCATCTACTCTACCGCTGAGCTAATCCGGAACATATTATAAAAAATTTCAATTTAAAAAGGTGGCTCCGGATACTGGATTCGAACCAGTGACCAAATGATTAACAGTCATCTACTCTACCGCTGAGCTAATCCGGAATGTTTACCAATTAAATTGGAGTGCGATTATAGACAAAAAACCCTTACTTGTCAAGAGTTTTTTGAAAATTTTAGCCATTATAAACAAAAAAGTCATATCCGCTGCTGTTCACCACCTTGATCACCCCCCTATCCAGAAGTTGTTTGAAACGTTCTTGACTCTTCTGATCAAAAAGCACCTCAATATCTTCGGTGGTTAGTGGACGCTTTTTAAGCGTATGCATGATCGCCTCTTCACTGTAAAAAGAAGGGGAGCTAACCACTTTATCTCGAGAGGCAATATAAATAGGCAAGCTTGAATCAAACTGCAAAGCAATCTCATGCAACGCTTCATAACTCAAGGGTGCCACAGGATAGGCAGGTGGACGATCAATGGTGCCCATATCAATACGGGTGGGTTGTAGAGATAAGAGGTAGTCATTGAGTGCTTGAATCTCATCAGGATGATCATTGATCCCTTTGACCAAAAGAATCTCAATAATCAATGCCTTCTTAAACTTGGATCGAAATCTCAACATCCCCTGTTTAATCCGCTCAATCTCCACCCCCTTATGAGCACGATCAAGACGCTTTAAGCAACGAGGGGTGGCACAATCCAATGAGAGTTTTACCGTATCAAATGCCATTAATGCTTCTTGAACGTGGGATTGATCAATGGTTGAACCATTAGAGAGAATAAGGGTCTTAATTGAACCCTTTATGGCATTAATCCGCTCCATTAACTGAGGAAGCTCAGGATAGAGTGTGGGTTCCCCATTGGCAGTAATCGTTAGCACGTCAATATCAGGATACTGTAGCAACCCCTCCTTTAACGCCTCCATAATCTGATCTACTGATAAAACCTCCTCATACGCATCTACCGTTGGGGCGGGTTCTAACTCACAATAGAGACAGTCAAAATTACACTGCTTTTTCGTGGGGCTTAAATCTATTCCCAAAGATTTACCAAATCGTCGAGAGTTTACAGGTCCAAAAATTATGTTCATCATTAGGATAATGCCTTTTTATTTTTGAGCGGATTATATCCAACTAAAGCCAAAGAAAAGAAGATAAATTAATCAAATTATCTCAATCAATCAAATTAATTGATAAAATTTTTACACATAATAAAACGCATTAAAGACCATTAATTTATCAAAAAAAAGCAATATTTTCTAAAATTTAATAATTATTTTTTATATAAGTGATAAAATTTAAGTATAAATCAATTTAGAAAGGAATGGAATGAATAGATTTTTGAGATTTTCAAGCATTGCCATAAGCATGCTGTTGTTCTCAACAGGCTGTACTTCCTCGGGAGATGGGCTCAAAAAAGAGACTACTCAAGCGGTAAAACATGAGATTAAAAAAGAGAAAGAGCAGGTTGTCCAAGCACATCATGTTGTTCACCAAAACAGGCACTGGGGCTATACAGGAGAGGTAGGTCCAGCACACTGGGGAGAACTCAATGAGAAATACTATCTCTGTTCAGAGGGCACACAACAAGCCCCCATTGATGTCGTCCCTACCAAAAAAAGCAACCTGCCACGACTTCAACTTAGCTACACCAAATCTGCCAAAGATATTGTCAATAATGGTCATGCGGTACAGGTCAATATGGTCAAGGGCAATACCCTCACCATTGATGGTTACCCCTATGCACTCAAGCAGTTTCACTTTCATACGCCCAGTGAAAACCATATCAAGGGAAAATCCTATCCAATGGAAGCACACTTTGTGCATGCCACCCCCAATGGCAACCTTGCGGTCGTCTCGGTGGTCTTTGTTGAGGGGTCTGCCAACCCTGCACTTAATCGCATGATCAAAACCTTCCCTTTAGGAAAAAATCAACCCAAAAGCGTGGATCTTCCCTCAGAATACATCAATGTCCTGCTTCCTGCAGATACTGCGTATTATAAATTTATGGGATCACTCACCACCCCACCCTGTAGTGAACATGTGAAGTGGTTTGTTTTGAAAAAACCCATTACCGCATCCAAAGAGCAGATCGATGCCATGCATCAAGAGATTGGTCAAGAGAACAACCGACCCATTCAGCCCACCAATGGACGGGTCATCGAAGAGTGAGATTCAATATTTTAGGCTTGAATCTTCAAATAATAAATTAAATAAAAAAATTAATTGGTTTTGAATCAATAATTTTGATATAATCAACATACCAAAACATAAAGGAACAGAATGAAAAAACTTACAACTTACTCGGCAATTGCTCTATCCGCACTACTCTTAATCACCAATGCACAAGCCAATGAAGAACATGGTAAAAAAGAGGCACATGAAGCACACGCCAAACACTGGGGATACATGGGAGATGTAGGGCCTAGCCACTGGAGTGAAGTTAATCCAAAATTCAATATGTGTTCAGAAAGGAAACAACAATCTCCAATCAATGTCGTACCCACCAAAGACAGCAACTTAACCCCTCTTGATTTTCAATACAAAACAGGATCACAGAGCATCATCAACAACGGTCACACCGTACAGGTCAACATCAAAGATGGAAGCGTCCTCAAAATCGATGGAGCCGATTATAAACTCAAACAGTTTCACTTCCATGTACCTAGCGAAAACAACATCAACGGTGATGCCTTCCCCCTCGAAGCCCACTTTGTACACGCTACTGATGATGGAAAATTAGCCGTGGTTGCCGTAATGTTTGTCGAAGGAGAAGCCAACCCTGTATTGGCAAAAGCATGGAAAAAGCTCCCCAACCTAAAAGTAGGCGAAGCCCAAAAATGTGGACTCACCAGCGAAGAGGTACAAGCCCTTATGCCCAAAAACAAAGAGTACTATAAATTCATGGGCTCACTCACCACTCCACCCTGTAGTGAAAACGTAAAATGGCATGTTTATAAAACCCCACTCACTGCCTCTAAAGAGCAGATCAATGCCTTCTTTACCCTCTTTGGATTCCCCAATAACCGACCCGTTCAACCCAGCAATGGTCGTGTCATTGAAGAGTAAGTTCTTCTTTTAAGTTCCCCCATGTTGGGGGATTTCTCTTCCCCTCTTCCTTTTCTCTTTCTATGTTATAATACTCTACAGTATAGAAAAGTTAGAGAATCTAAATGAAAAATATCTAATTTTTCTAAGACCTCGAAGATTTGGAAAGTCTCTATTTCTCTCTACCTTACAATACTATACCAAATAGAGATTTTACTAGAGATGATTTTATAACACTTATCTACTCTATGGGATTTATTACCATAAAAGATGAAGCTTTTGGAGAGGTTATCAATTTTCAGATACCAAACTATGTAATCAAAATACTCTATTTTAACTATTTTGCCATAGAGATAGAAAAGAGAAATAATCTTAAAATCCAAAACTCCATTAGTCAAATACTTATAGCGTTAGCTATGGGCAATATAGAGCCATTTGAGAAGCAATTAAGTGAAGTAGTAAAGATATTATCAAATAGAGATTTAATGGGCTTTGATGAGAAATATTTTCAAATGATTACCCTATCTTTGCTTAGTTTTGCTTCATTTTATTTTATAGAGTCACAACCCAAAAAAGATAAAAAATATCCTGATATTTTATTGATTGGTAGAGATGAGAAAGTTCCTAATAATTATCTATTTGAGCTTAGAAGTTTTCTTTTAATTGGGTCTAAAGATAGGGTGGAGTTTATATTAGTTCTTGACTAATCTATTTTATCCTTATAAATTTATATCTATAATACATAGTCTATCATTCATAACATATCACTCTTTTTAGGTTCAATATCATGAGCATTATTCAATAGTACCAAAGCATTAACAATAAATTGATTAATAGATACATCTCCTTTTAAC